>Ga0209303_1000021_pt1 | contig 211648 bp, 167 predicted proteins | sample SidtaG_3_FD_187449 | JGI IMG/M metagenome (GOLD analysis project Ga0209303, IMG submission 187449) | Marine algal microbial communities from Sidmouth, United Kingdom - Sidmouth_Asex1 metaG (SPAdes) (version 2) | ecosystem: Host-associated > Algae > Red algae > Unclassified | place: Sidmouth...
GATCGAACTGTCCCGGCACCACGCCGGGAATGGTCGGCAGGCGTCGCGAGGTGGCACGCTCGGGCAGGGCCGCCAGCAGCGCCGCGGTATACGGATGGTGCGGCTCGGCGAACAACGGCTGCACGCCCTGCTCCTCCACCCGCTGCCCGGCGTACTGCACGCTGACCCGCTCGGCCGTCTCGGCCACCACCCCCATGTCGTGGGTAATCAGCACCAGCGCCATGCCGGTGTCGCGCTGCAGCTCGCGCAGCAGGTCCAGGATCTGCGCCTGGATGGTCACGTCGAGCGCGGTGGTCGGCTCGTCGGCGATCAGCAGCTTCGGCCGGCAGGCCAGCGCCATGGCGATCATCACGCGCTGGCTCATGCCGCCGGACATCTGGTGCGGGAAGGCGCGCAGGCGCTTCTCGGGCTCCGGCAGGCCGACCAGTTCCAGCAGCTCGATCGCCCGGCGCTGCCGCTCCGAGCGGGACAGGTCCAGGTGCGCCTTCATGGCTTCGCGGATCTGGTAGCCGACGGTGAAGCACGGGTTCAGCGACGACATCGGCTCCTGGAAGATCATCGCGATGTCGCGCCCGACGATGCGCCGCCGGGCCGCCGCGTTCATCGTCAGCATGTCCTGGCCGGCGAACGCCATGCGTTCGGCCGTCACCGTGGCGGTCCAGGGCAAAAGCCCCATCACCGCCAGCATCGACACCGACTTGCCCGAACCGGACTCGCCGACCACCGCCAGCACCTCGCCCTCGTCGATCGACAGGCTGACCCCGTCGACGGCCCGAAAGCGTCCGTTGGCGGTGTTGAACTCGACCGTCAGGCCGTCGACCTCCAGCAGGGCCATCAGCTGCGCTTCAGTTTCGGGTCGAGCGCATCGCGCAGCCCGTCGCCCATCAGGTTGATCGCCACCACGTTGATCAGGATCGCCAGGCCCGGCAGCGTCACCACCCACCAGGCGCGCAGCACGAACTCGCGCGAATCGGCCAGCATGGTGCCCCACTCGGGGGTGGGCGGCTGGGCGCCGAGACCGAGAAACCCGAGCGCTGCGGCATCCAGGATCGCGGTCGAGAACGACAGTGCGGCCTGCACGATGATCGGTGCCAGGCAGTTGGGCAGCACGGTGACGAACATCAACCGAAGCGTGCCGGCCCCGGCGACGCGGGCGCTGGTGACGTAGTCCTTGGGCAACTCGCCGAGTACCGAGGCTCGGGTCAAGCGCACGTAATGCGGCTGCAGCACGATGGCGATGGCGATCATCGCGTTGACCAGCGAGGGCCCCAGGATCGCCACCATGACCAGCGCCAGCAGCAGGCTGGGGAAGGCCAGCAGGATGTCCATCAGGCGCATGATCAGCGTGTCGGTGCGCCCGCCGGCAAAGCCTGCGATCAGCCCCAGCAGCACGCCCGAGGTGGCGGCGATCACCACCACCACCACGCCGATGAAGAACGAGTAGCGCGCACCGTGAATCAGCCGCGACAGCAGGTCGCGCCCGAGCGCATCGGTGCCCAGCAGATACTCGGTGGTGCCGCCGTCCTGCCAGAACGGCGGCTGCAGGAAGGCACCGCGATCCTGGGCGATCGGCGAGTGCGGGGCCACCACATCGGCGAACACCGCCAGCCCGATGAAGAAGACGAACACGCAGAGTCCCGCGACCGCACCGCGGTTCTCGCGAAAGTAGCGCCAGAACTCGCGGAACCGGCCCGGTCGCGCCTGCGCCGCATCGTCGGCGCCGTCGTCCGCGCTGCCGCCGCCCGCCCCTTCGTTCGTGTTCAGCACCGTGTTCATCGCGCGCGGATCTTCGGGTTGATGAAACCGTAGGTGATGTCGACGAACAGGTTCACCACCATGACGATCAGCGCGATCATCAACAGGCCGCCCTGCACCGTCGTGTAGTCACGGCTACCGATCGCATCGACGATCCACTTGCCTATGCCCGGCCAGGAGAAGATCGTCTCGGTCAGGATCGCGCCCGCCATCAACGTACCGACCTGCAGCCCGATCACGGTGATGACCGGGATCATCGCGTTCCTGAGCGCGTGCAGGCCGTTGATGCGCAGCGACGACAGCCCCTTCGCCCGGGCCGTGCGCACGTAGTCCTCGCCCAGCACCTCGAGCATGGCCGAACGCGTCTGTCGGGCTATCACCGCCAGCGGGATGGTGCCGAGCACGATGGTCGGCAGGATCAGATGCTGCACGGCCGAGCTGAAGGCGCCCTTCTGCCCGGAGACCAGGCTGTCGATCAGCATGAATCCGGTGCCGCTCGGGAAGAAGTACTGCAGCGACATGCGTCCCGAGACCGGTGTCCAGCCGAGCACGCCGGAGAAATAGATGATCAGCAGCAACGCCCACCAGAAGATCGGCATGGAATAGCCGACCAGCGCGGTAGACATCAGCAGCTGATCCGGCCACTTGCCGCGATTGACCGCGGCGACGATGCCGGCCGGCAAGCCGAGCAGCAACGCGAATGCCATCGCGCACACCGACAACTCGAGGGTGGCCGGGAACAGCGCGAAGAACTCGTCCCAGACGGGGCGCTTGGTCTTGAACGAGACGCCCAGGTCGCCCTGCAGGATACCGACGACGTAGTCCCAGTACTGCAGGTAGATCGGCTGGTCATAGCCGAACTGCGTGAGCAGCGCCGAGTAGCGCTCGTCGCTCATGCCGCGCTCGCCGGCCATCAGCATGATCGGGTCGCCCGGCAACAGCCGGATGAACAGGAACGACACCAGCGAGACGCCGATGAAGGTCGGCACGAAGGTGCCGAGCCTGCGCAGAAGGTATCCGAACATCTAGTGGCCCGTTCGCCGCGAGGAAGACGTACGAGGGGCCGCGACGGCGCCGGTGCGCCCCATCGCGGCCCTCATCGTCACGGCCGCCGTTCAGTCGGCCAGCGAGACGCCGTGGAAGATGAAGCCGCCGAACGGATCGATGCGGAAGTCTTCCACTTCGCTGCGCACCGGCACCTGCACCACCGAGTGGGCGATCGTGTCCCACGGCGCCTGCTCCTTGAACACCGTCTGGGCCTGTTCGTACAGCGCGGTGCGCTCGTCCTGATCGCTGACCAGCTTGGCCTGCTGGATCAGGTCCTCGAACGGCTGGTGGCACCATTGCGCACGATTGCTGCCACCGACCGCATCGCAACCGAGCAGTACGGCCAGGAAGTTGTCCGGATCCCCGTTGTCGCCGGTCCAGCCGAGCAGCACCGCGCCGTCACGACCCACCTCCTTGGACTTGTCCAGATACTCGGCCCACTCGTAGCTGACGATCTCGACGTTCACGTCGACCTTGGCCAGATCGGCCTGCATCACTTCGGCCATGCGACGCGCGTTCGGGTTGTAGGGGCGCTGCACCGGCATCGCCCAGATCTTCATGTCGAGACCGTCGACGCCCTCGGCCACCAGCATCTCCTTGGCCTTCTCCGGGTCGTACGCATCGTCGGCGATCGCCTCGTTGTAGGACCAGATGGTCGGCGGAATCGGATTCTTGGCGATCGTGCCTGCGCCCTGGAAGACCACATCGAGGATGGCCTGCTTGTCGATCGCCATGTTCAGCGCCTTCCTGACGTTGACGTTGTCGAACGGCGCCACCTGCGTGTTGTAGGCCAGGTAGCCGACGTTCAGACCTTCCTGCTCGAGCACCTCGATGCCCTCCTCGGCCTTCATCTCGGCAACGTCCGCCGGATTCGGATACGGCATCACGTGGCATTCGCCGGCCTTCAGCTTCTGGTAGCGCACCGAGGCATCGGGGGTGATCGCGAAGATCAGCGCATCCAGATCCGACGGGCCGTTCCAGTACTCGGCGTGCGGCAGGTAGCGGATGACCGCATCCTTCTGGTAGGCCTGGAAAGCGAACGGACCGGTGCCGATCGGCTGCTGGTTCAGCATCTCCGGCGTACCGGCCTCCATCATCGCATCGGCGTATTCCTTGGACAGGATCGAGGCGAAGTCCATCGCCAGGTTCGCGATCATCGGCGCCTCGGGACGGGTCAGCGTGAACTTCACGGTCATGTCGTCGACCGCCTCGATCGAGCTGATCAGGTCCGGCATGGACATGCCGTTGTAGTACTCCCACTGGCCGCCGACGTAGTCGAAGTACGGGTTGTCGGTGTTGCCCTGGCGATCGAAGGTGAACACCACGTCCTCGGCGTTCATGTCGCGCGTGGGGGTGAAGAAGTCGGTGGTCTGGAACTTCACGCCCTCGCGCAACGTGAAGGTGTACTCCAGGCCGTCGTCCGAGACCGTCCACTCCTTCGCCACGCCCGGCACCACGTTGGTGGTGCCACGGTCGAACTCGACCAGCCGGTTGTAGACGTTCTTGGCCGAGGCGTCGAAGGTGGTGCCGGCCGTCCAGGGCGCCGGATCGAAGCCCTCGGGGGATCCTTCGGAGCAGTAGACCAGCGTGCCGGCGGCCTGGGCGGCGCCTTGCGCGAACAGCGAGGCGATACCGAGCGCCAGCGTGCCGAGCGCGAAGTGACGGGGTCGGGTCATGAGTCGGGTTCCGTTCGGTGGATGACGCTGACCACGGCCCGAAAAGCCGCGGCGAGACTGGCCCGAGTTTACGCAGAGGCCTTGCAGGATCGCAAGGCGACCGATCGGGCCGTCCGCCTCCGTGCGGACCGACACGATGACCCGACCGGTCAACCGGTCACTTCAGGCCCATGCAGTTCGCATAGAAGCTGGTGGTGGCCGGCCAGTCCGAGAACAGACCGATGATGCCGACGTCCTGCGCCAGCGCATCGACCGTGCGCAGGATGTCGCCATCGCCCGAGAGCGCCTCCACCGTGGTGTCGAAGTAGTACGCGCCACCGGCCGGGATCACGTCCTCGTCGATGCGACCGCTGCGCTCCAGCGACCAGGAGATGATGTCGAGGCCTGCCGCCTTTGCGTTCAGGGCGTACTCGGAGGCCTGGATCGATTCACCGTCAGGGGAGGTGAGCAACGTCGGCATCGGCGGTGCGATGATCTGCAGCCCCTCGTCGGCCAAGGCCTGGAACTCGGCCTGCGACGGCGGTGCGACGGCCAGCTCCGTCGGGCTGCGTCCGTCCAGGAACACCGCCTGGCGTGCGTGGAACGGGAATTCGCGCAGCCACAGACGCACGTCCTCGATGTCGAACGACTGCGCCCACACGTCCTTGTAGGAGACGCCCGCGTCCACGTACTCCTGGATCATCTTGCGCGCGTAGTTCGCCTGCGTCAGCCCCGACGTTCCGAACCCGTCGGTGACACCCTTGAGCTCCGGGGTGAACTTCGCACCCAGCGAACCGATCAGCTCGATGCTCTCGGCGTGCGTGAGCAGCGTGGCGCCGGTCGCGTACAGATCGGTACGAAAGTCTGCCGTGCCGTCCAGGTACTCGGCCACGCTGGTGGCGCGCGGGTTGCCCGCATCCATCTTGCCCGACAGCGACTTGAACTCGGCCAGGGTCAGGTCGCTGGCGCAGCAGCGCGCGCTCGCCGGACTGGACAGCTCGCCCTCGTCGTCGAACACCGCGGACTGGAACGGTAACGCGCATTTCTCGGCCAGCGGCGTGTCCAGGATGTTGGTGGTGGTGTGCAGGTCGCACTGCGCGTGCCGGCAGACCAGTTCGGCATCGCTGGTGAAGGTCACGTCGCACTCGATGATGCCGGCACCCATGCGTGCGGCGGCCTCGTACGATTCCTTGGTGTGCTCGGGGAACTGCAAGGGTGCACCGCGGTGACCGATCGAGAATTCGGTCGGCAGGTACTCGCGCGTGTCGGCCGCGCAGGCGGCCAGCGTGTCGCGCAATGGGCTGTCCGGCATCTGGTCGACCAGGTAGAACGGTCGCGGACCGAGCTGGACCGGCGGTTCGGCGGCCTGCACCGCGGGCAACAGGGTGGCGGCGACGGTGATCGCCAGCGACGCGGTCAGCAGGACCCGTGCGGAAACGGATGACGGAACGGACGGAGGGACGGAGGCCATGCGATGCTCCTGTGTGACGCCGGAACGGCACAGATCAGCATGCACTCGAAGTGTGACGCACTCAAGAAAAACGTTGCGCGCTTCACCTCTCGGAATCCGTTCCCCCCCACTGTCGCACCGTTTCGGTAACCGCGCGTACCGCACGCGAAAGACTCGGCGATCGCTGAATTGCCCGCTCGACCGACCAGTTGTCGTCGACGAACCGACGCAGACGAAGGTTGTAACCGAGCCCGACCGGCGATCTCGATCCGGAGGCTGGCAGCATGTCGGCGACGATGTCGGCTCGCCCTCTCGATTTCCGACGCAACAACGACAACAGCGCCTGCTTCGGGTTCGGCAGCTCATCAGGTGTGGCTGACACTGCCGAGGAGCTGAATCCGAAGTGCTTGCCGACACCGGTGGCATCTGCGAGGACCCAGCTTTCGCATTCGCGCACGGCAACCCGAAAGGATAGCCATTCACCTGGCCGTGGAAAGGCATCCCATTCCTTCATCAAACTCATCGGACAATCACGGTCATCCAGATCGGTGATGACGACGACCGGTGCACGTCTGGCCAATTGCCGATACTTCGGAACATCCGTACGAATCCTTCCGAACCCTTGAGAGATCCGTGACGTGACCGGCAGGGTCGGCGCCACATGCCGCACGATCGCCAGCCCAAGTCGCTCGCAAACGGCATCCTCGGCGAACAGATAGGCGGGCAGAAGGCCGCTCACGGATTCAGAAATCCAGCGGTAGCTGATCCAGACGCTCCGGATGCACGGCGGGCAACACGGCATCGGCAACGGAAAAGCCTGCGTCGAGCATGCCGGATTCCGCATCATCGACTGGTCTCAGCCTGGACCCCTCCTGGGTAAGCTGAATGACCGACACTCCTGCCGGGTCGATTCCTTCGTTGCTCAGCAGGGCTTCGCTGTGCGTGCTCATCAACAGTTGACGCGTACGCTTCTTGCGCTGCTTCAGGATACGGGAGAAGAGATAGGGCAGTTGCTGCACCACCCCTTCATCCAGCGATAGCTCGGGTTCCTCCAGCAACAGCATGCCGTCACCTTCCTGCAACAGCCAGAGCAATCCGATCAACCTCAGCGTCCCATCCGAGAACTCATCCTCGCGCTGACGGCCCGCATTCGGACGCCAGTGGTCGTAGCGCACCTCGAGGTGCGGTCGGCCGGTATGCGTATCCCGCTCGAATCGCAACTCCTGGAGTTGTGGAACGGCGATGGCGAGTACCTGACCGATCCGCTTCAACCGTGATGCTCGGGACTTTTCAGGTACTTCGGCAATACTGTCCAGAAAGCTCTGACCGAACGGGTCGGTCTCGATCATCGCGCCACCGATCTGCTCCGAGTACTTGATCAGCTGAGGGACGAGATGCAAATAGCGAATGGCTGCGAGAAAGCTGACGATCGGTCGAAACTTCCGGTTCGCCAACGATTGTTCGAGATGCGTTTCCGTCAACAGCAGAGCGTCCTCCGCATCGCTTCGGTCCGGCCTGGATAGAATGACTTCTCCGTTCCTGATGACCTGCTCGGACCTTACGAGAGGACGTCGCTTGCCACGTGTTTCCACCGTGAACGCCAGTCGATAGCTCCACCGGATGTCGGTGTCGCTCGCGCTCTCGCTGAAACCGACCTCGATGGCCACTTCACTGTCCTGGCGATGGTGCAGGCAACGTACCTTCGAGACGCCGCCGCGCAGCTCGAGCGCTTGCTGCAGCCCGCCGCCCTTCGCCTTGCTGACATCACGCAGGAACCGTAGCGCATCCAGCAAGTTGGATTTTCCCGAAGCGTTGGGTCCTAGCACGTAGTTCGCCTCGATCAGGTCAATCTCGGCCTTGCGGAAGTTGCGCCAGTTCTTGAGTGTCAGCCGTCTCAGGAACACTCCCCTACCGCTCCTTCACGAACGGCACGCCCACCGCCTTGGGCGCCACCGCCCGGCCGATGAAGCCTGCCAGCAGCACCACCGTCAGCACGTACGGCAGCGCCTGGATCAGCTGCACCGGCACCTCGCCGATGCCGGGCAGCACGACCCCCTGCAGGCGAATCGCGACCGCGTCCAGGAAGCCGAACATCAGGCAGGCCAGCAGGGCCGGCACCGGGCGCCACTTGCCGAAGATCAGCGCCGCCAGCGCGATGTAGCCCTGCCCGGCGGTCATCTCGCGCACGAACGAGGCGTTCTGGGCGGTCGACAGGTAGGCACCGGCGATGCCGGCCAACGCGCCGCAGATGGCCACGGCGGCATAGCGCAAGCCCGATACCGACAGACCGGCCGTGTCCACGGCCAGCGGATTCTCGCCCACGGCGCGCAACCGCAACCCGAACCGGGTGCGGTACACCACCCACCAGGTGATGGCGACCAGCAGCAACGCAAGGTAGACCAGGATGTTGTGCCCGCTCAGGACATCGGCGTAGAACTGCCCGGCCACCGGGATGTCCCGGGCGGCCTCCTCGAACGGGAAATGCAGCGGACGAAATCGCGCATCGCCGCTGAGCGCCGGCGTCTGACCGCCCTGAGAGAACCAGGCGATGCCCAGCACCACGGTCAGGCCCGAGGCCAGGATGTTGATCGCCAGCCCCGACACCACCTGGTTGCCCCGATGGGTGATGCAGGCGAAGCCGTGCACCAGCCCGAGCGCCACGCCGACCAGCATGCCGACCAGCAGCGCCAGCCAGGCGCTGCCGGTGAGCGCGGCGATGCTGGCGGCGGCGAAGGCCGAGGCCAGCATCTTGCCCTCCAGGCTGATGTCGACGATGCCGGAGCGCTCGGAGAACAGTCCGGCCATCGCCGCCAGGATCAGCGGGGTGGAGACGCGCAGCGTGGCGTCCAGCACCGCGAACAGCGCGGATAGCGAATCCATCAGCGACGCCCCGCCGCCGGGCCGATCGCCAACCGCGCGCGCCTACGCATGGGCCGGCTCCAGGGTATCGGGCGGACGGAACAGCAGCCAGACCCGGACCACCCAGGGTCGCAGCATCAGGGCCAGCGCACCGGAGAACAGGATGATCAGGCCCTGCACCGCGACCACCATCTCGCGGGTGATCAACGGCACATCGAAGGCCAGCTCGGCCCCGCCCTGGTACAGCACGCCGAACAGCAGGCTGGCCATGACGATGCCGATCGGGTGGTTGCGTCCCATCAGCGCCACCGCGATGCCGGTGAAGCCATAGCCGGCGGTGAAGTTCATGATCAACCGGTGGTGCACGCCCATGATCTCGTTGACGGCCATGAGCCCCGCCAGCGCGCCGGACACGCACATGGCGCTGACGATGACCGTCTTGGGACGGATGCCCGCGTATACCGCGGCCGCCTCGGACTGGCCGGCGGTGCGCAGCTCGTAGCCCCAGCGGGTGCGCCAGATGTACAGCCACACGCCCACGCAGCACACCAGCGCGAGCAGCAGCGACAGGTTGAGCGGGGTGCGGGTGACATCCATGCCGAACAGGGCGAGGAACTCGTGCATGAACGGCAGCCAGGCGGACTCGTCGAACTGGCGCGATTCGGGTGACATCTGGCCCGGCTGGATCAGCACGTTGACCAGCAGGTACACCATCAGCGAGGCGGCGATGAAGTTGAACATGATCGTGGTGATCACCACATGGCTGCCGCGATGCGCCTGCAACCAGCCGGGAATGAACGCCCAGGCGGCGCCGAACAGCGCGGCGGCGGCGATGCCGATCGGAATCAGCATGAAGGCCGGCAGCCAGCGATCCAGCAGCAGGAAGACCAGCGTGACCCCCAGGCCGCCGATGTAGGCCTGCCCTTCGCCACCGATGTTGAACAGGCTGGCGTGAAAGGCCACCGCCACCGCCAGGCCGGTGAAGATGAAGTTGGTGGTGTAGTACAGCGTGTAGCCGATGGCGTAGTCGCTGCCCAGCGCGCCACGCACCATGATGACGGTGGCCTCGATCGGGTCGACGCCGATCGCCAGCATGATGAAACCCGCCACCACCAGGGCCAGCACGATGTTGAGCACCGGGATGACGACCACTTCCAGCCAGGCGGGCAACGGAACGCTGGCGGTGTTGATCTTCATGTCGGCTCGTGCGCGTTGGCCATCATCAGTCCCAGCTCGGTCTTGTCGGCATCGCGTCCGGCCACCTCGCCGACGATCCGGCCCTCGTACATGACCACGATCCGGTCGGACAGCGCCATGATCTCGTCCAGCTCGACCGACACCAGCAGGATCGCGCAGCCGGCATCGCGCATGTCCACCAGCTTCTGGTGGATCAGCTCGATGGCCCCGATGTCGACCCCGCGCGTCGGCTGCCCGACCAGCAGCACCTCGGGCGACTTGTCCAGCTCGCGGGCCAGGATCAGCTTCTGCTGGTTGCCGCCCGAGAACGAGCCGGAGCGCAACGACGGATCGCCGGGGCGCACATCGAAGCGTTCCATCAGATCCCGGCAGATGCGCTTGATGGTGGACAGCTGCAGCAGGCCATGCCAGCTGATGTTGACGGCACGGTGGTAGCCGAGCACCGAGGATTCGGCGGCGCTGAACGACTTGATCAGGCCGAGTTTCAGGCGGTCCTCGGGCACGTGGTGCACGCGCAGCGCGCGCATGCTGGACGGGTCCGGCAGATCGTCGGCCGAGGCATCGCGCCCGTTGATCACGAAGTGCCCGGCACTGGGGGTGCGGATGCCGGCCAGCACCTCGAGCAGCTCGCTCTGACCGTTGCCGGCCACCCCGGCCACGCCCAGGATCTCGCCGTGCCGCACCGACAGGTCGACATCCGCCAGGCGCACCGTGCCGTCGGCATCGCTGAGCTGCAGCCGCTTCACGTCGATGCCGAGCACCGTGTCGGCGGGCAGGTCCTCGGGGCGCAGGTGATTCACGCTCTCCAGCGGGCGCCCGACCATCAGTTCGGCCAGCTCGCCCATGCTGGTGTCGGCGGTGTCGCGGTGCGCCACCATCTCGCCCATGCGCAGCACCGACACGGTGTCGGTGATGTCGATGATCTCGCGCAGCTTGTGGGTGATCAGGATCACGGTGACGCCACGCTCGCGCAGCGTCTCGAGCACGCGGAACAGCTGATCGGCCTCCTGCGGCGTGAGCACGCCGGTGGGCTCGTCCAGGATCAGGATCTCGGCGTGGCGATACAGCGCCTTCAGGATCTCGGTGCGCTGCTGCTCGCCGACCGGCAGCTCGCCGACCAGCGCGTCCAGCTCGATGCTCAGCCCGTACTCGTCTTCCAGGCGCTGCAGTTCGCGGCGCGCATCGGCCGCGTTGGCGTCCAGCAGCGCGTGCTGCTCGGCGCCCAGCATCACGTTCTCCAGCACCGAGAACGTGTCCACCAGCATGAAGTGCTGGTGCACCATGCCGATGCCGGCATCGATCGCATCGCGCGAACTGCGGATGTCGGCCAGCTTGCCACCGATCAGCACATCGCCCTCGTCGGCCTGGTAGAAGCCGTAGAGGATGCTCATCAGCGTGGACTTGCCGGCACCGTTCTCGCCGACGATGCCGTGGATGGTGCCGCACCGCACGCTCAGGTCGATGTCGCGGTTGGCGACCACCGCCCCGAAACGCTTGGTGATACCGCGCAGCTGCAAGGCCAGGCCGGCATCGCCGGAAGAGGCACCGCCCACGATGGCTGCCGAGCCCTCACTCATGCGCTACGCGCCTTCGCCGATCGAACAAGGCCTGCCGCCATGCCGGTTCACCGTCCCGGCACCGCGGCCCTGCCCTCGCTCAGTAGCTGCAGCTGTTGTCGCTCATGTAGTCGTGCACCATGATGTCGCCGGCCACGATGGCGGCACGCGCCTCGTCCACGGCAGCCAGCATGTCGGCATCGACCAGCGACTCGTTGTTCTCGTCCATGGCGAAGCCGACGCCCTCCTCGGCCAGGCCCAGCACCTTCATGCCCGGCTCCCAGGTGCCGTCCATCGCGCTCTTGAACGCATCGTAGGCGGCCACGTCGACGCGCTTGAGCATCGAGGTCAGCATGGTGCCCGGCTGCAGGTAGTTCTGGTTGGAATCCACGCCGATGGCGAACTTGCCGCCGTCGGCCGCCGCCTGGTACACGCCCACGCCGGTGCCGCCGGCGGCCGCGTAGATCACGTCCACACCGCGATCGAACTGGCCCTTGGCCAGCTCGCTGCCGCGGCCCGGATCGTTCCAGGCGGACGGGGTGGTGCCGGTCATGTTCTGGATCACGTCGACCGAGGCGTCCGCGTGCTTGGCGCCCTGCTCGAAGCCGCAGGCGAAACGCCGGATCAGCGGGATGTCCATGCCACCGACGAAGCCGACCATGTCGGACTGCGACGCCATGGCCGCCATGATGCCGACAAGGAACGAGCCTTCATGCTCCTTGAACACGACCGACTGCACGTTGGGCAGGTCGACCACCCCGTCGATGATCGTGAAGCGGGTGTCGGGGAATTCCTTGGCGACCGCCTCGATCGGGCCGGCCTGGGCGAAGCCGATGCCCAGGATGGGATCGGCGCCACGCTGCGCCATGCGGCGAATGGCCTGCTCGCGCTGGGTCTCGTTGGTGACCTCGAACTCGCGGTACTCGGTACCGGTCTCTTCCTTGAACCGCTCGACGCCGTCGTAGACGCCCTGGTTGAAGGACTTGTCGAACTTGCCGCCCATGTCGAACACGACGGCGGGCGAGATGTCCTCCGAGTGGCCATCGGCGTGGAGGCTACCGGCGACCAGCAGCAGAGCGGCGCCGAGCACCGTGCGGGAGAGGGTCATGAGGGGTGTTCCTGGTGGGAAAAAAGCGCGTGGAATCGAGGATATCACGCAGCCTGCGCCGTCCGGCAGGCCGGCACCGGCGTCGGATCGAGCGCTACGCCTGGCCGGCGGGCGCCGCATCGGCGGCCACCAGCTTCGCCCCCAGCTCGGCGAAGCTGTCCTTGTAGTAGTACGGCGTGGTCTGGTCGGGACTCTGCGGGTTCTCCTCGTTCACCCCGTAGTCCAGCCCGGCCTCGGTCAGGCGCTTGTAGGTCTTCATGACGCCGGGCCGGGTGGAGCTTTCGCGCGTGGCCTCCTCGAGCAACCCCAGCGACAGCATCAGCCGGTTGGCCTTCACCGCCGACAACGGCACCTCGTGCGCCTTCAACAGCTTGGTGAGCGATTCGACGTCACTGCCCTTCATGATGGCGGGTCCCGGTTGGAGTCAACGTGGCGAGGCGGCACCGTCGTCCTCGTCGCGGTCGCGAAAGGCCTCGGTCATGGCCTGCGCCTCGAGCAGCCCGGTGCCGAGCGTCTCCAGCGCATCTTCGCCCATCAGCAGCGCCGATTCAAAGGTCTCGCGATGCGCCCGGTCCGCACCCTGCTTCAACAACCGGGTGCGTGCCTGGCGATCGACCGCGCGTGCCACGATGCTCAGGTGCGGATACGCCCGGCGGGCTCGGCGCACCAGCTCGGCGGCATGCTCGGCATTGTCCAGCGCCACCACCAGCGTGACCGCGCGCCGCGCACCGGCCGCCTCGATCAGGTCGGGACGCAGCGCATCGCCGTAAAAGCCGAAGAAGCCGTCACGGCGCAGGTCGGCGAAGCGGTCCGGATCGTTGTCGATCACTGCCACCCGGCGCCCGGCCGAGTGCAGCAACCGGGCGACCACCTGCCCGACCCGCCCGTAGCCGGCCACGATGACCTGCACGTCGCGTTCGGGCACCCGGCCCTGCTGCGCGTCGAGTTGGCGCTGCACCGAATCACGATCGCGTGACGCGGCCAGGCGCAGCAGCAACGGCGTGGACAGCATGGACAGCGTGGCGATCAGCACCAGTTCGGTGGCCAGCGCGCCGCGGATCGCGCCGTAGTCCACCGCCAGCGCGATCATCACGAACGACAGCTCGCCGCCCTGCGCCAGCAGCGAGGCCAGCCAGATGCGCTGTCGTCGCGGTACCGCCGAATAGCGCAGCAGGTTGCGCAGCACCCACACCTTGATCAGCAGCAGCAAGGCCACCAGCGCCAACATCTCCACCGGCTTCCTGATGAAGGTGGCGAAGTCGACCTGCATGCCGAACGCGATGAAGAACAGGCCGACGATCAGCCCGCGAAACGGCCGGATGGCGATGTTGATCGCGGTGCCGTACTCGGAGCGCCCCAGCAGGAAGCCCGCGGCCAGCGCGCCGATCTCCAGCGGCAGCCCGAAGCCTGCGAACAGCAGCAGCACACCGATGATGGCCAGCAGCACGAAGGCGGCGAACAGCTCGTCCACCCCGACGCCGACCACGAAGCGAAAGCCGTGGCGCAGCACGCGATCGCCGATCAGCAGCACCAGCGCGATCGCCAGTGCGCCGCTGGCCACGCGCGGCCAGCCGCTGCCCTCCACCGCCATGCGCTCGAAGCCCAGCAGCGGCATCAGCACCACCAGCGGCACGAGCAGCAGCTGCTGGGTCAGCAGCAGCTGCTGCCCGGTGTCGGCCAGCGGAGAGCCGGTCGGATAGCGTCGCCGGAAGGCCTCGCTGGCCATCGCATCCGACACCAGCGCCAGCGCCAGTGCCGAGACCAGCGCCTCGCCCCAGGCCAGCCCCAGCGCCAGGGACACCAGGAACACCAGAGACGCCACCCCGCCCACGAAACCCAGTCCCAGCAGCCCGGAGCCATCCACCAGGCGCGCCACCCGGGCAGGCGTGGAGCGCAGCGCGATCACGAACAGCAGCAGCAGCACCGTGATGCGGGTGAAGCCTGCGATGTCGTCGGGCTCGCGCACCAGGGCCAGCCCCCAAGGGCCGATCACCACACCGGCCACCAGATAGCCCAGCACGCCGCCCATGCCGGCCCACTTCGCCGCCGGCACCGCCAGCAGTGCGACGAACAGGTAGACGAACAGCTGGGCCAGCACACCGACCGAGTCCAGGCTCATCGGTCACGGCGCCTTCGTGATCGGCACCGGGGCCGCCCCGTAGGCGCGCCCGGACGAGGCGCGCGAACGCTCAAGCGCTGGCCGGGGCGTCGAGCTCGTGGATGCCGGCGCCGTGGCGCGCGATCGTGCTGTCGGGAACGAAGGTGTCCACGCGGGATTCGGCCATCTGCTGCTCGAAACGGCGTGGCCAGGGCTCATCGAGCAGCGAGCCGATGTCGGCGTACGGGAACAGCTCGTCGTAGCGCTTGACCGCCTGCTGGCTGACGCGCCGATAGACGTGCGTGCGGTTGAGTTCGCGCGCGGAGTGCAATCCGGCCGCGGCCACGATCTCGGCCAGGGTGTGCAGGGTCTCGCGGTGAAAGCGCGCGACCCGGGTGCGCTTGTCCGTGACCACCAGGCCGGCCTGCAGGGCCTCGTCCTGGGTGGCCACACCGGTCGGGCAGTGGTTGGTGTTGCACAGCAGCGACTGCACGCAGCCGAGCGAGAGCATGAAGCCGCGCGCCGAATAGCACAGGTCCGCCCCCACGGCGAGGTTGCGCACCATGTGGAACGCGGTGAATACCTTGCCGACCGCGATCACGCGGATCTCGTTCTTCAACGCGAAGCCGGACAGGCAGTCGCACACGAACGCAAGCCCGTCCCGCAGCGGCATGCCGACCGAGTTGCTGAACTCCAGCGGCGCCGCACCGGTGCCGCCCTCACCGCCGTCCACGGTGATGAAATCCGGCCGGATGCCGCTCTGCACCATGGCCTTGCAGATCGCCACGAACTCGCTTTCGCGACCGACGCACAGCTTGAAGCCGACCGGCTTGCCGCCCGACAGCTCGCGCAAGCGGGCCACGAACGCCAGCAGCTGGAGCGGCGTCGAGAACGCACTGTGGGCCGGCGGAGAGGCCACCAGCGTGCCGACCTGGACACCGCGCGCCGCGGCGATCTCGGGGGTGTTCTTGATCGCCGGCAGGATGCCGCCGTGACCCGGCTTGGCGCCCTGCGACAGCTTGATCTCGATCATCTTCACCGCATCGTGCGCGGCGGTCTGGGCGAAGCGCTCGGCATCGAAGCGCCCGCGCGCATCGCGGCAGCCGAAATAGCCGGTGCCGACCTGCCAGATCAGGTCGCCACCGTTCTCCAGGTGGTAGCGCGACAGGCCGCCCTCGCCGGTGTTGTGGGCGAAGCCGCCGTCGCGCGCCCCGCCGTTCAGGGCAAGGATCGCGTTGGGCGACAAGGAACCGAAGCTCATCGCACTGATGTTCAGCAAACTGGCCCGGTAGGGTCGGGTACAGGCCGAGGAACCGATTCGCACGCGCGGCGAGACCGGGTCGTGGGCGGCCCCGCCGGCCACTGCCGAACCCCCGGACACCTCGCCCCCGCTGGCGCGCGCCGCGCCGTGACCGGCTTGCGTACCGGCCGCACCGTCCGCCCGCAGCGAGCCGTCGTCCGGATGACTCGCATCGGCCTCCGACGCCCAGGCCGGATCGCCCGGCCCGGGTGCTGCGTGCAGGTCGATCGCGGCGATCGAATGGCCGATCCACTCGTAGCCGTCGCGGTAGGTGTCCACCTTGGTGCCGAACGGCACGGTGTCGCTGGCGCCCTTGGCCCGCTGATACACCACCGAGCGGAACATGCGCGCCACCGGCGCCCCGTCGGTCTCGGACTCGATGAAGTACTGGCGCACGAACGGGCGGACCGCCTCCATCAGCCAGCGTCCGCGTCCGACCAGCGGAAAGTTGCGTCGCAGCGAGTGCTCGGTCTGGCGCAGGTCGATCGTGCCGAGCACCACCGCCGGCACCACGATCACGCCCAGCAGCCAGATCGGCCACCACCACAGGCCGAGCGACGCTACCCCGAGCAGAACGACGATCGAGGCGACCACGAAGCCGCTACGCATGCAAAGAGATGTCCTCGTGAATCGGGTAGCCGGCGCGTCCGGTCCAACCGGACAGGAAGCCGTCCACCCAACCGGTGATCGCCGCATCGTGCCGAACGGCGTCGACCATGTGCTGCGCGCGCTGGGCATCGCTCAGATCGTGCGGCTTCCTTGCGCGGTGACGCGCCTGCCAGATCGTCAGCACATCCGGATTGACCTCGGGGTGGAACTGCACGCCGACCACCCGTTCGGACAGTTCGAACGCCTGGTTGGGGAACAGCTCGCCGGTGGCGGTGAGCCGCGCACCGGATGGCAGCTCGAAACCTTCGGTGTGCCACTGCATCACCGTCATCGGTGCCGGCAGGAAGTGCCGCCCGTGTGGGCCGGGCAGCACGCGGTGAAAGCCCACTTCGGCCGCGCCGTCGTCGCGCGCCGACACCCGCGCCCCGCACACGTGGGCCAGCATCTGCGCCCCCAGGCACACTCCGAAATACGGCGTGGCGCTGTGCAGGCAGCGCTCGATGAAGCGTTGCTCGGGCAGCACCCAATCTTCGGCGTGGGCATCGTTGGCGCTCCAGCGGCCGCCGAACACGACCACACCGGCATAGCGCGCAGGCTCCGGGAACGGCAGGCCGGACAACGGATAGAAGAACTCCACCGGCAGGCCGACCGCCTGCATCCAGCGGGTGCACCGATCGACGTTCCACCCCTCGGTGTGCTTGACGAACAGGTAGGGGAGGTAGGGGTCGACGCTCATGGATCCGCAGGCCGTGGCAGGACGCTCATCGTGTCCGATGCCTGTCGCGCACGCAAGCCGGGTGCCGATCGGGGGGCAGCGGCGCACATCAGCGCACCCGGATCGAGAACGGCGCCGAGCGGGCGGTGTTGCCGGCCGGATCGGCGGCCTCGACGACCAGATCGCGCAGGAGCTGCCGGGAACGCGGCCGACCGGACACCACGCCGGTGTTCTCGTCGAGGCTCAACCCGACACTCAGCCCGGTGTCACCGACCATCCGGTACGTCAGGGGCTCGCCTTCCGGGTCATCGAACCGCGGTCGAACCGCCGTGATCGAGCCGCCCAGGCGGATGCTCTGGCTGAACACGGTGCCAGGGACGAAGCGCGGCGCCGCATCGAGTGCCTCGATGATCAGCAAGAACGGCACCGAAACCGCTTCGTTGCCGTCGCTCACCACCAGCGTCAGGGTGTAGTCGCCCGCATCGCCCTCGCCCGGCACACCGACCAGCACCCCGTTGCTGCCGAGCGACAGCGTGCCGTCGTCCGGCAGGTCCTCCTCGAAGGCGAAGCGCAGCGGGCCGGACTCCGGATCGATGAAGAAGTCCGCGAAATCGATCGACAGCAGGTCGCCCACTCGCCCTTCCAGCACCGGCAACTCGTCGAGCTGCCTGGGCGCCCGGTTGGCGGTGACGATGCGCACCGTCACGGTGGCCGCTTCACTGTCGGCGCCACCGTCGAAGGCGCGGTACACGAAGGTGTCCAGCACGTCGGCGCCGCCGTCGATCGGGGCGGGCAGGTAGCGAAAGCCGCCGTCGGGCGCCAGCGAGAAGCTGGCCGCGCGGGTCGGCGCAGTGCTCAGCGTTGCCGTCAGCGGCTCGTTGCTCGCATCATCGTCATCGGTGTCGTTGGCCAGCACACCGTTCGCCGCGTTCACAACCAGTTCCTGGTTCTCCAGCACCACGTAAGTATCGCTGGCCGCCGTGGGCGCGTCGTTGATCGGTACCAGGCACAGGTCGATCTGGCGGGTGCTCTGCTCGACGAAACCGCCCTGCCCGTCCCCGTCCGCGGCCAACCGGCCGAAGGCGATCTGGTAGCGCAGCCCGACCGGGGCGCGCAGCGCCGGGATGGTCAGTTCCAGCGTGATCGGTTCGCCGCTGCGCTCCTCCCCGGAGCGCTCGACGCGCACCGAGCAGTCGGTGACGATTCCCGCGCAGGCCGTCTGCAACGAATCCACCGCACGTTCGCTCGAGAACCCGTCGATGGCTGCGCAGCTGTCGAGGGCCCCGCTGTCCAGCGGCGTGGTCTCGAACCGGATCCGGCGTTCCGGATCGCCGCCGCGCGAGACCACCAGCGGCACGATGCGATCCTCGAGCACGGCGGCGGCGCCGTTGATCGGCACCTCGTCCAGCGTGATCGGCGCGGCCTGACGGACCGGCTCGGGCGTGGACCCACCGGCCGAATCGACCCAGTCGCAGCCCACCAGCACCGCGCAGGCGATACCCGCCGCGATCGCCTGCCCGGTTCCGCCCCACCGCCTTGGGGCGTTCACGACAGGTGGCCCGCGACGAGGGTGTCGATGAAATCGGCCAGCACCCGCGGGGCGTCCACGCTCATGCACGCCGATACCGGTTCGCGATCGTCCCAGTCGTTGCGCGCGTAGCGGTAGCCGGTCCGGTCGAGCGCCAGCTGCCCGGCCGCCATGCCCTCGGGCACCACCCGCGCCCCGCCAGTGACCGTGACGAAGGCATCGGGTGCGACCAGGTAGATCACGGCGGCGGCGTCGTGCATCGCGCACGCAGGCTGTGCGCCGCCGGCATGGGCATCGCGCGCTGCACCCTGTCGCGTGTAGAAGTCCACGTAGAAGCGGCTGGAGGCGCGGATCAGCTCGCCGGTGCGTCCGGCCTCGGCGCCGAGCCGGTCCAGGTCGCTGTCCTTGATCATGATGCGGTGCGTGACGTCCAGCCCGATCAGGCAGACCGGCCAGTCGCGCGAGAGCACCTCGTCGGCGGCGTGCGGGTCGTTGTAGAAGTTCGCCTCGGCCAGCGGCGTCACGTTGCCCGGTTCGTCCACCGTGCCGCCCATGATCACCAGCGAATGCACCAGCGCCGGCAGTTCGGGTTCGCGCCGCAACGCCTCGGCGATGTTGGTCAGCGGCCCGATCGCCACCAGGCGCAAGGTGCCGGGCGAACGGCGCGCGGTGTCGATGATGAAGTCCGCCGCGTCCGTGTCCAGCTCGCGGCTGTGGCGGGCAACCGGGCTCAGGGACTCGTCGGCGTCGTAGGTGTTGCCGATGCCGTCGTCGCCGTGCACGAACTCGGCCGTCGGCAAGGGCTGCTGCACCAGCGGCACCGCCGCCCCCTGCGCGACGGCCACCTCGCGCGCACCGAAGCGTTCCAGCAGCCAGCGCGCGTTGCGGGTGGTCTTGGCCACGGTGGTGTTGCCGAACACCGTGGTCAGCCCCACCAGGTTCAGCTCCGGATGGGCCAGCGCGTAGGCGATCGCCATCGCGTCGTCACAACCGGGGTCGGTATCGATGATCAGCGGAATCATGAGCGCAGCGCACCTCGGACGAAGGGGGAGGAAGGCACGGAAGGGTAAACCGGACGCATCGGGCAGATGAGGCCGCTCAGGCGGACAACGCGGCATCCACCGCCGCCGCGGTCGGAATCGATGGGGTGGCACCGCTCACGGTGACCGCCAGCGCGCCCGCGGTGACGGCACGCTGCAGCGCCTGCTCGGCCGACAGGCCGGCCACCAGCGCGGCGAGCAGGAAGCCCACGAAGGTGTCGCCGGCCCCGGTGGTGTCGATTACCGAGACGTTCAACGGCAGCGCGCTCAACCGCTGTTCGCCCTGGCTCAGCCGGGCACCGCGCCCCCCGAGGGTGACCACGCGTACCGCGTCGGGGCACAGGGTGGCAAGCGTCGCCTCGATGCGCTCCAGCGATTCACCGCTGGCCGGGCCCTCGTCCTGCCGGCACAGCATGCCGGCCTCGGTCTCGTTGACCACCAGCAGCGCGACGTGCTCGAGCGGCAGTCGCGATACCGCGGCGTGCATCGGTGCCGGATTGAAGGCGATGCGAAGTCCGCGCTCGATCGCGATGTCGAACGCGATGTCCAGACCGTCGCACTCGTTCTGCATCAACAGCCAGTCACCCTGACGCGCATCCGCCAGCAGGATCTCCAGCGCGGCGCGGTCGAACCCGCGATTGGCCCCGCCGTGCAGCACGATGGCGTTCTCGCCGGCATCGTCGACCTGGATGATGGCGTGACCGCTGACGCCGGTGACCCGCTCGATGCGATCGGTGTTCACGCCGGCCCCGGACAGCGTGGTCAGCAGCGGCGCATCGGCCTCGCCGATGCGCCCGATGTGCGCCACCGGCGCACCGGCCCGTGCCAGGGCCACGCTCTGGTTGGCGCCCTTGCCGCCCAGCACGGTCTCCAGGGAATGGCTGGACAGGGTTTCGCCGGGCCTGACCAGATGCGGCACCCGGTAGATCTGATCGATGTTGATCGAACCGAAGACGTGAACCGTCACGAGCGCCGTCGCCTGGTCGAGGATGCGCGGCAAGTCTAGGGAGCCTCTGCATAATTAGCCACCCCCCGGCGCGGGCATCGGCCTGATGCCCGCACGCCGGGCCCGTTCGACGCATGCGACATCGGGACCGGCCCGACCCTCGTACAATCGGCTCACCGTCCAACGCTTCCGACATGCCCTCCGACCCGACCGCTCGGTCCGCCGATGCCCCGCTTCCCGGCACCCTCGATTCGCCCTGCGTGGGCGTGTGCCGACTCGACCGGATCCGGCAGGATTGCCTGGGCTGCCGTCGGACGCTGGCGGAGATCGGTGCCTGGCGGGATCTGGACGACACCGCCCGCCAGCAGGTGCTCGACGATGCGGCCGCACGCCGGGCGACGCTGGCGCGCGAGGACGCCCCAAGAGCGGAAGGGATCGACGACGCTCAGACCCGATCGCCCGACTCCGACGGGGGGATGGAATAGGTACCGGTCGCGTGGGCGACCGGGCGCAGCCGGTCCTGGCCGGCGCTCCACATCAGCACCTCGCCCACCGCCAGGCGTCGACCGATCTTCAAGGCGCGCGCCTCGGCCAGCACGTCTCCCGCGGCGGGACGGCGCAGGAAGTTGATCGACAGCTGGGTGGTCACCGCCAGCTCGACCGGGCCGATGCGCGAGAGCACCAGCGCGTACAGCGCCGCATCGGCCAGTCCCATCAGGATGGGACCGGCCACCGTGCCGCCGGGTCGCAGGTGCGCGGCGTCGTGCACCGCCCGCATCAGCACCGCATCATCGTCGATCGACTCGCACACCAGGCCCATGGAGGCGGCGAACGGCAGACGCGCATCGCTGAGTGCCCGGAAGGCGTCACGGTCGATCAACGGCATGGCAGCAGGCGGACAGCTTCGAGGCCGGTCAGCCTAGCAGCGTGCACCGTCGTCTCGCCGGGCACCTCCGGTTGCGCGCTCGGACGCGACGTTGCACCGCTCAGGCCGCGTCGGCGCGAGTCCACTCGGACGGGTGCCGGACCAGCCAATCGACGAACTCGGCGGCTTCCAGCGGCGCGCTGATCAGGTAACCCTGCACCTCGTCGCAGCCGAAGCCTGCCAGCACGGCCAGTTGCGCATCGGTCTCGACGCCTTCGCCGATCACGCTCAGCCCCAGGTCGTGGGCCAGCTGGACCACCGCCGCCACGATGGCCGCATCGCCCGGATCGGCCACCAGGTCGTCGACGAAGCTGCGGTCGATCTTGAGCTTGTCCGCCGGCAAGCGCTTCAGGTAGCTCAGCGAGGAGTGACCGGTGCCGAAGTCGTCGATCGAGACCTGCACGCCGAGCCGCTGCATCGCCTCCAGGCTGTCCACGCCGGCGTCGATGTCCTGCATCAGCAGGCTCTCGGTCAGCTCGATCTCCAGCCATTCGGGCGCCAGCCCGCTGTCGCTCAGCGCGGCGGCCAGCTCGTCGAGCATGTCGCCGCGGGTGAACTGGATGGGCGAGCAGTTGACCGCGATCGAGAAGGGCCCGATGCCGGCATCGATCCAGGCCTGCATCTGGCGACAGGCGGACTCGAGCACCCAGCGACCCAACGGCAGGATCAGGCCGGTGTCCTCGGCCAGCGGGATGAAGTCGGCGGGACTGATCTCGCCGCGCTCGGGATGCTGCCAGCGCACCAGTGCCTCGCAGCCGGTCACCGTGCCGTCGCCGATGCGCACCTTGGGCTGGAACACCAGGCGCAGCTCGCCCTCGGTGATCGCGTGGCGCAGCTCGCGCTCCAGCGAGAACCGCTCCAGCGAGCGCTCGTGGATCGCGCTCGAATAGAACTGATAGCCGTCGCGACCGTTCTCCTTGGCGTGGTACATGGCCACGTCGGCATGCTTGAGCAGGGTGTCGGCATCATCACCGTCCTCGGGGAACACGCTGATGCCGATCGTGGTCGACACCGCCACATCGTTGCCGCACACCCGCATCGGGGCACGGATGCTGGCGGCGATGCGCTGCGCCACGCGCGCTGCATCCTCGGACCGGTGGATCGGGTCGAGCAGCACCACGAACTCGTCTCCGCCCAGACGGGCCACCGTGTGGGCGTCCCACTCGCCGTCATCGCGCGACAGGGTGTCACTGTCGCGCAGCACCTCCTTGATGCGCGCGGACACGGTCTGCAGCAGCGCATCGCCGACATCGTGGCCCAGCGTGTCGTTCACCTGCTTGAAGTAGTCCAGGTCCAGGAACATCACCGCGAACTGGGTGTTGGCACGGCCGGCGCGCTGGAACGCCTGCGCGAGTCGCTCGTGCAGTTGCGCCCGGTTCGGCAGCCCTGTCAGCACGTCGTAGTAGGCCAGCGTGTGGATCTGCTCCTGGGCGCTGCGACGCTCGGTGATGTCCTGCACCGTGCCGAGCAGGTGGGTGCAGGCGTCAGCGGCCTCCGGATGGGGCTCAGCCTCCAGGCGCAACGTGCGTGCGCCGCTTTCGCCGTGCGGCGCGACGTCGAACTCGATGCTGAACGGCGAGCGGGTGGCCAGGGCGCGATCCGCGGCCAGCCGGACACCATCGCGCTCGGCCTCGCTGATCGCATCGATGAAGTCCGACCAGCGGCTGCTCGCCAAGCCGGCCAATGCTGGGCAGACGCGCAGGAACCCGCGTGAGAAGGCCAGCTCGTCGCTGTCCAGCGTCCATTCCCAGTGCCCCAGCCTTGCAATGCGCTGTGCGTTGTCCAGCCTGGCCTCGCTGGCGCGCAGCGCATCGGCTATCGAATGGGAGCGCAACATGTACTGCACGCGATGCGGCAACACGCAGACGTTGACCGGCTGGGTCAGGAAGTCGGTGGCGCCCACATCGTAGGCGCGCGTGATCGAGTCCGGATCCTCCAGACCGATGATCATCAGGATCGGCACGTGTTCGCCGATCTCGGTCAGCCGTATCCGCGCAATCGCGCCGAACCCGTCCAGGCCCGGCATCACCGCATCCATGATGATCATGTCCGGCCGGCATTCATCGAACCGGGTGACGGCCTCGAAGCCGTCGCCGGCGTGGATCACCTCGTAGCCGGCATCCTCGAGCGGGCCTTCGGCCATCAGCAGGTTGGCGGCATCGTCATCCACGTGCAGCACCACCGGGCGGCTGTGCCGTCGCTCCGGGAGGATCGCCGTTGCCTGTGGCTGCGAAGAGGCGCTCATCAAGCGGCGCTGGGAACGGCCCCGTCCAGCGCGGCCAGGGTGGCCTGGAAGCACGGCTCCAGCTCATCGGCCAAGATGGTGCACTCGACCAGGTTGCCATCGCGCGCCGCGCGTTCCAGGCGGCTGCACAGCTTGGAGAATTCGCGCGCACCGACGTAGGCGGCCGATGACTCGAGCGTGTGGGAGGCGATCCGCACCGCTTCGGCATCCGCCTCTTTCACACCATTCTCGATCGCCTGGATCAAGCGCGGCGTCTCATCGCAGAACAGCCCGACGAGACGTGCCACCAGATCCGGCATGCCGGGCCGCCCGAGGGCCGCGATGGCATCGCTGTCGATCATCACGCTCAGGGCGCCCGCCGAGCGGCGTCGACCTGGGTGCGGAACTGATCCGTCAGCGCGTGGACCTCCGCATCGAGCGCGGCCAGCTCGTCATCGAGCGGCCCGGGTTGCCCGGTGCTCGCACCCGCGGGCCGCCCCTGACCGAGCGAGGGCATCGTGCGCGCCGACCCCGCCGGCGAGGCGGTCCGTGCCGGGCCCAGCCACAGCCCGGCAATGGCGCACAGGCAGGCGAGCAGCAGCGCGAACGGAACCGGATCCGGCAGCGCCGCATGGGCGATCAGCGTGGTACCGAACAGGGCGATCGCCACGCCGATCCGGTCCATCATCCCTGCAGCCACGCGCGTTCTCCTCGCTACCCGGGGCACGCCGGCGTGCCCTCCCTACCCGCAGGTATCGACGAGCTCGCGAGCAACTTTACGCTCGTGCAACGACGACCCCGCCGCGCCCGGCAGGCGAGTGCCCGCCTCGCCCCTCGGGTGGGGCGATCAGGGCAGCCGGCTGCGCTGCAGGCGCTCGAACCAGCGCAGCGCGAACCGATCGACGGCCTCCTCGACGCTGCCGGCGACACGTTGCATCAGGCGGCGCCTCTCCTGCCAGCCGATCAGCAGCACGGCGCGCTCCTCGCAGGCGCTCGTCAGGTAGTCGTCGCTGGTGCCCAGCGCGTCGGCCAGCCCGTGCGTCAACACGTCCTCGCCGGACCAGACCTCGCCGGTGGACACCCGGTCGATCGACAGCTTCGGACGATAGCGATCCACGTGGGCCTTGAACTGGGCGTGGATGCGCTCGATGTCCTGAAGCACCTTGTCGCGCCCCTCGTCGGTGTTCTCGCCGAACAGGGTCAGGGTGCGCTTGAACTTGCCGGCGGTCAGCAGTTCCACATCGATGTTCCAGTCCTTGAGCAGGCGATGGAAGTTCGGGATCTGCGCCACCACCCCGATCGAGCCGAGCATCGCGAACGGGGCGGCGATCAGCCGATCGCTGACGCAGGCCATCATGTAGCCACCGCTGGCCGCCACCTGATCGATGCACACCACCAGCGGAATCTTCGCGCTGCGCACCCGCTCCATCTGGGTGGCTGCCAGCCCGTAACCGGTGACCGTGCCGCCGCCGCTGTCCAGGCGCACCACCACCTCGTCGTCGGGGGTGGCGGCGGTCAGGATCGCGGTGATCTCGCGGCGCAGGGCATCGACCTGGCTGGCGCGGATGTCGCCCTGGAAGTCCAGCACGAAGGTGCGCGGCCGCGTGTCGTCCGGCACGATGGTCTCGCCCTTGCCGCGCTGCTTCTTGGCCTTCTTGGCCGCCGCCTTCGCCGCCTTTCTCTTGGCCTTGTCGCGCAAGCGACGATCCTTCTCTGCCTGCTTGCGAGCCGCCGGGTCCAGCAGCGAGATCGACAGCGATTCGCGCACATCGTCCAGGCGCTCGTTGTACTTGCGGATGCGCAGCTTGCCCTCGCCGCCGGCCGACGAACCGCGCCCGCGCGACACCGCCGAGCCGATACCGGCGACCACCAGCGCGATGCCGATGCCCAGCGCGGCGAGCAAGGTCAGCACCTTGAGCAGGAACAGGCCGTATTCGATCAAGAGAGCGCTCATGGAGTGTCGTGCCGAATGAACCAGCATTGATGGATGTTGGACCGTCGCCGGAAATCGCGATCGATCGACCAGGCGGTACGGTCCTCGATCGCATGGCGATCGTTCAGTGCCGGATCGAGCGAGAAGCGCCGGAAGTTGTTGCTGAAGATCAGCAACCCCGAAGGGGCCAGCTGGCGCATGCAGGCATCGATCGCCCGCGCGTGATCCGCCTGCACGTCCCAGTCCTGCTCGGTGGCGGTGGAATTGGAGTGGGTCGGCGGATCCAGCAGGATCACATCGAACGGCGCCTCGTCGCAGGCGTCCAGCCAGCTCATCACGTCGCTGCGCACCACGCGATGGGCGGCCGGATCCAGCCCGTTCGTCGCGAAGTTGCGCTCGGACCAGCGCACGTAGCGGTTGGACAGGTCGACCGAGACGCTGGCCGAGGCGCCGCCCAGCGCCGCGGCCACGCTGACCGCCGAGGTGTAGGCGAACAGGTTCAAGAAGCGCCCACCGCCCGCGAAGCATTCCCCGACGTGCCGACGCACCGGCCGATGATCGATGAACAGGCCGACGTCCAGGTAGTCGCTGAAGTTGAGCAGGTAGCGCGCACCGTGCTCGTGCAGCGTGGCGGTGATCGCATCGGCGGAGTCGCCGTGCGCGCCTTGCGCCTGGGCGTGGGACACCGCGCCGCCACGCCGGTATTGCGCATCGCCACGCTGGCGGCGGCGCACCTTCAGGTGCACCCGTTCCGGAGCGGTGTCCAGCGCCTCGGGCAACGCGGCCAGGAAGGCGGCCAGCCGATCCGCGGCCAGCGCCTGGTTGACGGTGCGCGGGGCCTCGTATTCCTGCACCACCAGATGACGCACGTCACCCGCCTGGCCGGTGTCGAACAGGTCCACCGCGCAGGCGAATTCGGGCAGGTCGGCATCGTAGACCCGCCAGGCCCGGATATCGCCGCTGCGCCGCCAGCCCTTCAGGGTGCGCAGGTTCTTGGCCAGACGGTTCAGCACCGGCTGGACATCGACGCCCTCTCCGGTACCGGAAGACTCGCCGCCGGCTCGGTGGTCGCGCCCCGCGCCGCTCGGGTGGCCCGGGCCGACCTGGCCGGGCCCGGCACCGCGCCCGCCGCCCCGCAGCGCCGGGATGCCGCCCAGCGACAGACGGCAATCGATGCCGCCGTTGGCTACCTCCAGCACCGGCGACAACGGCAGCGACAGGGCGGCCAGCGGCGCGGTGATCGAGGTGAACACCGCGCACTGCCAGCCGGGAAAGCCGCGCGACAGCGCGTGCCCGATGTCCCGATAATCGTCACCGCTGGTGGACAGGCGCTCGCCCCAGGGCGGGTTGGTGACGATCAGGCCGGCCGCGCCCAAGGTGGACGTCAGCGCCCTGGCCGCCTTGAGCTCGCCGCGTTCCACGCGCGCATCGCCCTGCACGCCGCAGGCCTGCAGGGCCGCCTGCGCGGCGGCCACCGCGGCAGGCTCTCGATCCATGCCGCGCATCGGTGCCGGCAGGGGACGCACGGCGTCCCGCGCCTCGGCGTGCAGGCGCTCCCACAGCGACGCATCGTGACCGCGCCAGCCGCTGAACCCGAAATGCTCGCGATCCAGCGCCGGGGCACGGCGCGCCGCGATCAGCGCCGCCTCCACCAGCAGCGTGCCCGAGCCGCACATCGGGTCCACGAACGGCTCGCCGGCCTCGGCCCGCGCCGCCCAGCCGCTGGCCAGCAGCAGCGCGGCGGCCACGTTCTCCTTCAGCGGCGCCGGCCCGCCGTCGCGCCGATAGCCGCGTCGGTGCAGGCTGGAACCGGACAGGTCCAGCGCGATGCGCGCCCGGTCGCGATACACGTAGACATTGATGCGCACGTCCGGGTGCTCGCGATCGACGTCGGGGCGCACACCGCTGGCCTGGCGAAACTGGTCGACCACCGCATCCTTGACCTTCAGCGCACCGTATTGTGTGTGCGTGATGCCCGAATCGGCGCTGAGGAAATCCACCGCCAGCGTGCCGCGCGCCTCCAGGTGCCGCGACCAGTCGATCTCGCGCACCAGGTCGTACAAGGCATCGGGGGTGGCGGCCCGGCCCTTGTGCAGCGGCAGCAGGATCCGGTTGGCGACGCGGGAATGCAGGCAGGCCCGGTAGCCGGCCTCCAGGCCGCCATCGAAGCTGGCCCCGGCACCGCGCGCATCGACCGCATCCAGCCCGAGCGAGACCAGTTCGTCGCGCAGCACGCCCTGCAGACCGCTCGCGCAGGTGGCGTGCAGGGTGTCGAACGAAGGCATGCGGGCAGGTGTCGGGGCGCCGACCGGCGGGCGCCGGACGGATGCGATTGTAAGGGCTTGCCGGACGGTATGATCGGCGGGCGACGCGGCCGCTAGACGTAGCGGCCCTCACCACGACCAGGAACGATCGATCCATGAGCAACGATGTGACCCCCGAACGCGAGTCCATGGAGTTCGACGTCGTGGTGGTGGGTGCTGGCCCGGCGGGGCTGGCCACCGCCTGCCGCTTGATGCAGATCGCCGCCGAACGCGAGCAGCAGATCAGCGTGGTGGTGCTGGAGAAGGGCTCCGAGGTGGGCGCGCACATCCTGTCGGGGGCGGTGGTGGAGCCGCGCGCGCTCGACGAGCTGTTCCCGGACTGGCGCTCGGACGACGATGCCCCGCTGAAGACCGCGGTGACGCGCGACGACATCCTGTTCTTCACCAGCGAGCACAAGGCGGTGCGCATGCCCGGCGCGCTGACGCCGAAGACCCTGCACAACGACGGCAACTACGTGGCCAGCGTGGGCAACCTGAGCCGCTGGCTGGCCGAGCGCGCCGAGGCGTTGGGCGTCGAGATCTTCCCGGGCTTCGCCGCCGCCGAGGTGCTCCATCACGAGGACGGTCGGGTCAAGGGCGTGGCCACCGGCGACATGGGGCTGGACGCGACTGGGCAACCCAAGGACGGCCACGAGCCGGGCATGGAACTGCACGCGAAGGTGACGGTGTTCTCCGAGGGCTGCCGCGGTCACCTGGGCAAGCAGATGATCCAGCGGTTCGACCTGGACGAGGGGCGCTCGCCGCAGCACTATGGCATCGGCCTGAAGGAGCTGTGGCAGGTGGACCCGGACAAGCACCAGCCGGGCGTGGTGGTGCACGGTGCCGGCTGGCCGCTGTCCGAGACCAAGAGCACCGGCGGCGGCTTCCTTTACCACCTGGAGGACGGTCAGGTGGTGGTGGGTCTGATCATCGACCTGAACTACGCCAACCCGCACCTGAGCACCTTCGAGGAGTTCCAGCGCTTCAAGCGTCACCCCAAGGTGGCCGAGGTGCTCGAGGGCGGCGAGCGGCTGTGCTACGGCGCGCGCGGCATCACCAAGGGTGGTCTGAACTCGCTGCCGAAGATGTCGATGCCCGGTGCGTTGCTGGTCGGCTGCGATGCCGGCACCCTGAACTTCGCCAAGATCAAGGGCACCCACACCGCCATGAAGTCCGGCCTGGTGGCCGCCGAGACCATCGCCGCGGCGCTGGCGAACGACGACACCGAGCGGGAGCTTGTCGAGTTCAACGAGGCGTTCAAGCAGAGCTGGGCCGGCCAGGAGCTGCGCACCTCGAAGAACTGGGGGCCGGCCTTGCACAAGTTCGGCATGTACCTGGGCGGTGCGTACAACTTCATCGATCAGAACTGGTTCGGCGGCTACATGCCAGGCGAGCTGCGCGACGACATCCCGGATCACGCCACGCTCAAGCGGGCCGATGAATGTCCGACGATCGACTACCCGAAACCCGACGGCAAGCTGACCTTCGACAAGGCCTCGTCGGTGTACCTGTCGGGCACCAACCACGAGGACAACCAGCCGGTGCACCTGCAACTGGCCGATCCGTCGATACCGATCCGGGTGAACCTGCCGGCCTACGCCGAACCTGCGCAGCGCTACTGTCCGGTCGGGGTGTACGAGGTGGTGGTGAAGGACGACGTGCCCGAGTTCGTGATCAACGCGCAGAACTGCATCCACTGCAAGACCTGCGACATCAAGGACCCCAGCCAGAACATCACCTGGGTGGTGCCCGAAGGCGGCGGCGGACCGACCTACCCGAACATGTAAGACCCAGTGTCCGGCCCGCGCGGGTAGGCGGCGGGGCCTACCCCTCGCCGCCGGAACCGCCCTGGCCGCTCGATCCGCCCTGGCCACCCTGGCCACCCTGGCCACCACCGCGCTGCTGGCGGTTGCGGCGCGAGCGGTTGCTGCGACGTGATCCGCCGCCCGCGTTCGCACCGGCCTGGCCACCCTGAGCCCCTTGGCCTGCGCCCTGACCGCCACCCTGCCCGCCACCCTGACCGCCAGCTTGGCCGCCACCGGCTGCAGCGCCGGCGTCGCCGCCGCCCGCGTCGGCACCATTGCGGTTGCGACCGCCGCGACGCGATGATCGCCCGCCCGGCTGGCCGGGCTGACCGGCACCCTGGGCAGCGCCCTGGCGACGTCGACCCGGTGGGTTTCCGCCTTGACCCACGTTGCGTCCGCCGCCCTGCTGGCGCCGGGCGGTCGGCCGCGCCGCGCCGCCCTGACGCCGCCGTCGCCCCGAGCCGGACTGCTCGGGCGCGATCAGGTTGGTATCCGAGGGGAAGCGGTTGTTGACGTTGACGACATCGCCGTAGGACTCGTCCTCGACATAGTCGACGTCGAAGTAGCCCTCGATCTCCTCGGACATCTCGTCCATGTGCTTCATGCCCGGCGGCAGGCGATTGCCCCGGTTGTCGTTCGGCTCCTCGCGATCGGCATCGTCATCCGCCGGCCGACGTTTCGCGTTGCGCGGCTCGCGAGGCGCGCGGGCGGCACGCTCGGCTTTCGCGGGGGCGTCGCCGGATGGTGCATCGGCCGCCGATGCGGGCGAAGCGTCCGCATCACCGAGCGGTGCGTCCTGAGCGTCTGTCTTGCGATCTATCGACACCGACCGACGACGGGTCCGGCGAGCGGTCGGTGGCGATTCGCCATCGATTTCCCCATCGATCTCGCCAGCCGGGAGGGGCTCGTCCGACGACTCGGGCGACTCGGATGACCGCGCAGGCGCGACGACCTCGTCGGGGGCAATGGCATCGGCAGCCGCCGGTCGCGAGGCGGAGGCGACGCGACGGCGAACCCGCGGTCGGCTGCCGGCCGCATCGTCGGACACCGTTTCCTCGCCGGCCGAGGCACCCGCGGTTGCATCCGCGGTTGCATCCGCGGTTGCACTCGCGGGTTCCGCCGCTCCGGCGGAGGCATCGCCGAGCGTCGACTCGCCGTCGTCCGTCACGGCCGCGGCGGCCGCGGCGGTACGGCGTCGGGTGCGCGGCCGAGGTGCCGGTGCGTCGTCGGTCGCTGCCGCATCGGACGCGGGCACCGCATCCGGGACCGCCTGGTCGGTGGTTTCGCCGCCAGGCCGGTCACCCGATGCTGCCTCGTCCACCACCGGCTTGGGCTTCCGGGTGCGTTTCGCACGCGGCTTGGGTTCCGGCGCGGCGTCGGGCTCACCGGAAACCTTCGGCACTGGGGCGTCGGACATCGGCTGATCGTCCTCGTCTCTGGGCATGGCGGCAGGTCGGCTGTGCGGGCGGGTGAATCGTCACACCGCGATGGCTGGATGAACCGGAAGGTCGAAGCGGATCAGGCAGGCTTGCGCGCGGCACCACCACCCGAGCCGCCACGACGACGGCGACGGCCGGCACCCGCGGCGCCCGCGGTACCGGCACCCGCAGCGGCACCGCGGCCCCCGCCGGATGGACGATTCGCGCCGCCGTCGCGGCCACGGCCGCCCGGTCGCCCGCCCGACCCGCCGGGGCGCCGTTCACCGCGACCGCCCGGGTTGCGCCCGGTCGGCGACTCGACACCACCGACATTGCGGGTATCGCCCTGCACGCGGTGCTCGCCGTCCAGGCGCGGCAGGGAACGCCCGATCAGACGCTCGATGTCGCCGAGCAACTTGCGCTCATCGTCGCCGACCAGCGAGACCGCCTGGCCGGACTGTCCGGCCCGCGCGGTGCGCCCGATGCGGTGCACGTAGTCCTCTGGCACGTTGGGCAGCTCGAAGTTGACCACGTGCGGCAGGTACTCGATGTCCAGCCCGCGCGCGGCGATGTCGGTGGCCACCAGCACGCGCAGCGAGTTCTTCTTGAACGCATCCAGCGCGCGGGTACGTGCCGACTGGCTCTTGTTGCCGTGGATGGCCATGGCCGAGTGGCCGTCCTTGTCCAGCTGCTCTGCCAGGCGGTTGGCGCCATGCTTGGTGCGGGTGAACACCAGCACCTGGCGCCAGTCGCCCTCGCCGATCATCGATGACAGCGCCTCGCGCTTGCCGCCCTTGTCGATGAACACCACGCTCTGATCGACGCGGTCGGCGGTGGCGTTGGGCGGTGCCACCTCGACCAGTACCGGGTCGGTCAGCATGTCGGCGGCCAGGCGCTTGATGTCGGCGGAGAAGGTGGCCGAGAACATCAGGTTCTGCCGCTTCGCCACCGGCGGCAGCAGCTTCATGATGCGCTTGATGTCGTGGATGAACCCCATGTCCAGCATGCGGTCCGCCTCGTCCAGCACCAGGATCTCGATGCTGCCCAGGTCCACCGCGTTCTGCTGGGCCAGGTCCAGCAGGCGCCCTGGGGTGGCGACCAGCACCTCGACACCGCGCTGCAGCGTGGCCATCTGCGGTTTGATGTTCACCCCGCCGAATACCACCGTCTGGCGGATGCCGGTGTGCTTTCCGTAGGCGTCGACGCTGTCGGCGATCTGGGCCGCCAGCTCGCGGGTCGGCGTCATGACCAGCGCGCGCGGCTTCTTGGAGGGCGCACGCTCGCGGCCCAGGCGCTGCAGCAGCGGCAGCGTGAAGGCGGCGGTCTTGCCGGTGCCGGTCTGGGCGGCCGCCATCACGTCGCGCCCGGCGAGCACCGACGGGATGGCGGCCTGCTGGACGGGGGTGGCTTGGGAGTAGCCTTCCTTCGCGACAGCGCGAAGCAGATCGGCATCGAGGCCGAGATCGTCGAACGACATGTGTAGTGTTTAGCAAGCTCAGTGCGGGACGACGCGATGCGCGTCGAGCCCGTGCGGCGGCGCCGTGGCGCCTGTCGGAATCTTCTTCGTGGCGGGGCCATGTCCTCATGGCCCGCCCGGGTCGGATTGCCCCGGTGGTGCCGATCACGGTGCCGCGGACGGCTTGCCGGAACGGATCTTCGACGCGAACGGGCAGGCGCTGGGCGTGCCGGCTCATGTCGGTATGCACGCTAGTATACGCCACACGCGCCGACCTGGCGCGCGGCTCGCCTGCCGACCCGTCGGGTGGGCGTTCGCGACGCGACGCGCGCGGCGGCAACCGACGGCATTCAGGACTCGTGCCAAGCGTGTCGGAACGGACCATCGCCAATGACGGCGCACCGCTCGACAAGCCCGGTCGCGACCCGCATGCTTCGCCCCCTCGATCCGGCACGACCCGTGAGTACCCCGGGCACGACCCAACGCACTGACGGAGACGGCATGATCGGAACGGCGCTCGCGGGTACGCGGGACGAATGGCTGGGCAACGTGCGCAACGATCTGCTGGCGGGCCTGGTGGTGGCGCTGGCGCTGATCCCCGAGGCGATCGCCTTCTCGATCATCGCAGGCGTCGACCCCAAGGTCGGCCTGTACGCCTCGTTCTCGATCGCGGTGATCATCTCGGTGACCGGCGGCCGACCCGGCATGATCTCGGCCGCCACCGCCGCCACCGCGGTGCTGATGGTGACGCTGGTCAAGGAGCATGGGCTGCAGTACCTGCTGGCGGCCACGGTGCTGGCCGGCGTGCTGCAGGTGGCCTGCGGCCTGCTGAAGCTTGGCGGACTCATGCGCTTCGTGTCGCGCTCGGTGATCACCGGCTTCGTCAACGCGCTGGCCATCCTGATCTTCATGGCGCAGCTGCCCGAACTGATCGGCGATGGCATTCCGCCGCTGACCTACGTCATGGTGGCGGCCGGGCTGGGCATCATCTACGGCTTCCCGTACCTCACCCGCGCGATTCCCTCGCCGCTGGTGTGCATCGTGGTGCTGACCACGATCTCGTTGCTGCTGGGCATGGACCTGCGCACCGTGAGCGACATGGGCGAGCTGCCCGATTCGCTGCCGATGTTCCTGTTGCCCGACATCCCCCTGAACCTCGAGACGTTGATGATCATCCTGCCCTACTCGGCCGCGGTGGCCGCGGTGGGGCTGCTGGAATCCTTGATGACCGCATCCATCGTCGACGAACTCACGGACACCAAGAGCGATCGCAACCGCGAGTGCGTCGGTCAGGGCATCGCCAACTTCTGCACCGGCTTCATCGGCGGCATGGCCGGCTGCGCGATGATCGGCCAGTCGATCATCAACGTGAAGTCCGGCGGACGCGGGCGATTGTCCTGCCTGACCGCCGGGATGCTGCTGCTGATCATGGTGGTGTTCCTGGGCGACTGGGTCGGGTTGATCCCGATGGCGGCGCTGGTGGCGATCATGATCATGGTCTCGATCGGCACCTTCAGCTGGTCATCGATCACCAACCTGCGCGAGCACCCCAGAAGCTCCTCGATCGTGATGCTGGCCACCGTGATCGTGGTGGTCGCCACCCATAACCTGGCGCTGGGCGTGCTGACCGGCGTACTGTTCTCGGGCATCTTCTTCGCCTGGAAGATCGCGCAGATCTTCCGGGTGCGCTCGGAACTGTCCCCCGACGGCGCCACGCGCACCTACACGGTGGAGGGGCAGCTGTTCTTCGCCTCCAGCGACGACTTCACCAACGCCTTCGACTTCCGCGAAGCGCTCGACAAGGTCGTCATCGACGTGTCCCGCGCCCACATCTGGGACATCTCCAGCGTGCAGGCGATGGACATGGTGGTGCTGAAGTTCCGCCGCGAGGGGGCCGAGGTCGAGATCATCGGCCTGAACGAGGCCAGCGAGACCATCGTCGATCAGCTGGGCACCTTCGACCAGCCCGACGCGCTCGATCGTCTGGCCGACCATTGAACGAGGAGCCGCCGATGAGCGACAAGCGCAACCACTTCATCGCCCTGGTCGACGGATCGATCTATTCGGAGAGCGTGTGCGACCACGCGGCCTGGTTCGCGCTGCGCGCCGACGCCTCGGTCAGCGTGATCCACCTGATCAGCCGGCGCAGCCAGGACAACGGTGCGAGCAACCTGTCGGGCAGCATCGGCCTGGGCGCCCGGACCGCGCTGCTGTCCGAACTGGCCGAGCTGGACGGCAAGCGCGCCAAGCTTGCCCAGCAGCGCGGCCGGGCGATCCTCACCGATGCCCAGGAACGGCTCGACGAGGCCGGCATCACCGACATCGTCACCCGGCTGCGCCACGGCGAGGTGGTGGAGACGGTGCAGGAGATGGAAGCCGACGCGGACCTGATCCTGATCGGCAAGCGCGGCGAAGGCCAGGCCGTGGACAGCGCGCAGCTGGGCTCCCACCTGGAACGCGCCATCCGTGCCACCGCCAAGCCGGTGCTGGTCGCCTCGCGCGCCTTCCATGAGCCCAAGCGCTTCCTGCTGGCGTTCGACGGTGGCAGCAGCGCGCTGAAGGCGATCGATTTCATCGCTGCCCGGCCGCACTACGCCGACCTGGAGTGCCACCTGGTGTCCGCCGGACAGTCGGACACCACCCGCCAGCGACAGCTGGAAGGCGCGGCAGCGGTGCTTCGCCAGGCCGGCTTCACGGTGGTGGCCGACCACGTCGACGGCACCCCCGAGCAGGTGCTGGCGCGCGAGGTGGAAGAACGATCGGTGGATCTTGTAGTCATGGGAGCGTACGGGCATTCGCGCATCCGAAACTTCATCATCGGTTCCACCACCACCGAGATGATCAGGAGCTGCAAGTTGCCGATCCTGCTGTTCCGTTAGCGGGGCAGGCAGGGATCGGTCGCCCGGCGCCGGACCCGGCTTCTCGCCCGAATCACCGACCGCCCCTGCCGACACCTGCCATGATCGACTTCATCAACGTCCTCCTGATGCTTGCCACCATCGGCTTCGGCCTGATCGGCTGGCTGGCACCCGGCTACACGATGGACAAGCTGGACATGCTGTGCAAGCCCGGCTCGACCGTGGGCATGAGCGAGGTGCGGGCGGCCAACGGGGCGCTGTTCGTCGGACTGGGCGTGGCCGCGCTGGTGTTCGGGCAGCCGTTCGGGTACGCGATGGTCGGGTTCGCCTACACGGGCGCCGCCATCGGGCGGCTCACCTCGATCGTGGTCGACCAGAGCGGCGAGCGCATCACCTACGCCTTCGTCAGCGCCGAGATCGTGTTCGCGCTGTGGCTGGTGCTGGTCAATCTGGGCGGCTGACGGGAACCCGCGCACCGGCCGCCGCCTCGGCCCACGCTCACCAGCGCACGCGGCCCTCGACCACCACGTGCACATCGCCGCCGATGCGCACCCGCCCCGGCACCGATGGATCGGGCACCACGTGCACCCGCCCGACGCGCTCGATGCAGGTGCCCTGCGCGATCACTCGATCGCCGCTCAAGGCGCCGAGTTCCAGGTGCCAGTGGGCCAGCGCCGCGTTCAGCGAACCGGTGATCGGGTCCTCGTCCATGCCGCTGGACGGAGCCAGCATGCGGACCTCGTGCGTGCATTCGCCGCCCGCGGCGTGCGGCCCGATCAGCCCGATCGGTCGGTCCTTGGGCCAACGCACGCCGGAGGCGTCGGCGGCCAGCACCCGAGAGGCGTCGGTCAGTTCGAGTGCACACCACACCGGCCCGTTGTCCAGCACGGCGCTGCGCACCACGTCCGCCTCGGTAAGCTTCAGGGCTGCGACGATGCGCGCGCGCTCCTCGTCCGCCATGGGCGCGATACGGGTCGGCGGTGCGATGAAGGCCGGTCGCGGGCCGCTCAGGTCGATCTCCACGATGCCGACGCCGCATTCCTGGCGCACGGTGTCCGCCCGCTTCGGCACCCCGCCGGCGTGCAGCCAGGCCATGCAGCTGCCCAGCGTCGGGTGGCCGGCGAACGGCATCTCCCGGGTGGGCGTGAGGATGCGCACCCGGTAGTCGGCCGACGGATCCTCGGGCGGCAGCAGGAACGTCGTCTCGGCCAGGTTGGTCCACGCGGCGAAGGCGCGCATGGCCTCGTCCGACAGGCCCTCACCGTCCAGCACCACCGCCAGCGCGTTGCCGCGCACCGGCACCGGGCTGAACACGTCGACCTGCAGGAAACGGCGCGCTACGCTCACGGGCGCAGCGCCAGGCCGGCCTCGCGCCGGCCCTCGGCGGTCTTGATCGAGAAGTCCGAGCCATCGTGCCCGCGGGCCGCATCGGTGCACAGGTAGAGGATCGCGCGGGCCGCCTCGTCGGGGCTGATGTGGGTCGACCAGTCCAGCTGGCTGACCGCGTTCACGCCGGATTCGCGAATCAGGCTCTGCATGTCGGTGGCGACGGTGCCCGGCGACAGCCCCACCACGCGGATGCCTTCGTCCGCCCACTCCTTGTGGCCGCAACGCGTCAATGCCTGCACGGCCGCCTTGGTGGCGCAGTAGTGACTCCAGCCCTCCAGCGCGTTGACCGCCGCCCCCGAGGACAGGTTGACGATGACGCCACCGCCAAGCTTCAGCGCCGGGTAGGCCGCGTGCATGACGTGATACACCCCCTTCAGGTTCACGTCCACGACGGCGTCCCAGCGGTCCGGGTCGGAGTCTTCCAGCCGCGCGACCGGATCGATCGTGCCGGCGTTGTTCACCACGATGTCCAGCGCACCGAACCGCGCCAGCGTCGCCTCGATGGCCGCGGCCACCTCGTCGGCCCGCGTGACATCGCAGCGCACCGCCAGCGCCGTGTCGCCGATGTCTGCGGCCTGCGCACGGATGTCGGTGTCGCTGCGTGCCGCCAGCGCAACGTTGGCACCCGATGCCGACAGGGCGCGTGCGGTGGCCGCGCCGATGCCGCGACTGGCGCCGGTGACGAAGGCGGTCTTGCCGGACAGATCGATCATGCGTTCCCGCTCGCTAGTGGCCCTCTGCATGATGCGCCGGTGTGATCACCGTTCCAGTAGGTGTTCGACACGCAGGAGACCGGCTTGTCCGACAGGCCTGCCAGCGCGGCCAGCGAGGCACGGGCGGTACGAGACGAAAGGGACATGCGGGTCGGACTCTGTAGCGGGGGGTCGTCGTAACATGTCAAGTGTGAACCCGGCCGGGCCGGCGAGCAAGTGCGCGCCCCGGACTTGCACGTGACAGCGACCGGGGTCCCGCTGAAAGATTCATCGCCTTTGCATGCGCCGGCCACCGATCATGCGCTACGGTGCGCATTCCTTCGACCCGAGCCCATGAGCATGAACCGTCTCTTCGCGCCGCTGCCCGCTGCCACGACGACCGGTTGCCTGCTGGGGGCTACCTTGCTGATCGGCGCAGCAGCCGCGCTGGCCGACACCGCGATCGATACCCAGCGCCCCGATGCACCGGCGCTGGCGGCCTACGGCGACTACGACACCGGGGTGCGCGCCGTGCACCTGGTCAATCCGGGTCAGATCGATGTGCTGGCGCTCGATGCCTCCGGCGATAGGCCGGACCCGCTGCCGCGCTACGACCGCCCGCTGACCGTGCAGGTCTGGTACCCCTCGTTCCCGGGCGCCACCGGTAGCCGTCGGCTGTCGACCTTCCTGCGCGACGGCACCACGCCGATCAAGCTGACCGGCCGATCGGTGCAGTTCGCCGCGCCGATCTCCAACGAGGGCGCCTTCCCGCTGGTGATCCTCTCGCACGGCTATCCCGGCAACCGCTTCCTGCTGTCGCACCTGGCCGACAACCTGGCTTCCAAGGGCTACGTGGTCGCCTCCATCGATCACACCGACGCCACCTACCGCACCCAGGCGGCCTTCGGCTCCACGCTGCGCAATCGCACGCTGGACCACCTGTTCGTGCTGGACGAGATGGAGCGCCTGAACACGGCCGCCTCCAGCTTCCTGGAAGGGCTGATCGACGCCTCGCGCACCGCGATCGTCGGCTACTCGATGGGCGGCTACGGAGCGATCATCACCGCCGGCAGCGGGGTCACCAGCGCCTCGGTGGATTTCCCGTTCAGCCCGCCGTTCGGCACCCTCGACATCCACGAGGCCGGCAGCGAGTCCGAGGTCGGGCGTCCCGATCCGCGCATCCGTACCGCCATCGCGTTCGCGCCCTGGGGCCGTCAGATCGGCTTCTTCGACCCCGAAACGATGGCCGGCATCACGATCCCCATGCTGTACATCGCAGGCGATGCCGACGATGTCTCCGGCTACGAGGAAGGCACGCGGGCGGCCTACTTGGACACCGTCAATGCGGATGCCGCACTGCTGAGCTTCGAGAACGCCAACCACAACGCCGCGGCGCCCTTTCCGGCACCGGCCGAGAGTTTCGTCGACAGCCCCAGCCTGGGCCGCCCGGTGTTCGATCACTATGCGGACGCGGTGTGGGACACCACGCGCATGAACAACATCGCCCAGCACTTCGCCACCGCCTGGCTGGACAAGTATCTCAAGGGCGCCGACACCGAGCAGTACCTGGACCTGGTGGAGTACGCCGACGACGGGGTGTTCGATGTCGACGAGGCCGGCAACCCGACCGAGGCCAACACCTACTGGGCCGGCTTCCCGGACCGCAGCGCCAAGGGGCTGCGCTTCGAGCGTAGCTCGGCCGACGACTGAGCGACCCGCCGACGATGAACGACACATCCGACCTGCATGGCATCGTGCAGCAGCGAAGCGCGGACATCAACGCGCGCACCCCGCCCGCCGAGCACTTCAGCGGTGCGGTGCGCATGGAGCCGCTGTCCAAGCGTGACGGCTTCGATTGCGAGACCCTGCGGGTCACCTTCCTGCCGGGCGCGCGCACCGGCTGGCACACCCACCCGGTGGGTCAGATCCTGATCGTGACCGGCGGCTGCGGCATCATCGCCACCCGCACCGGATCGCGCCGCATGAGCAGCGGCGACGTGATCGAGATCCCGGCCGATGTCGAGCACTGGCACGGCGCCACCGATGCCACGCTCATGCAGCACATCGCCATCCAGCCCGGCGGCTCCACGCAGTGGCAGGAACTGGTCAGCGAGGCCGACTACGCCTGCGGCATCGAGACCGCGTCGCCGTAGTGGCTGGCCGCCATGCCCGACGTCCTGGCCGCTTGCGCGGGTGCTGGTCTAAGCGCCGAGGCTGTGGATCCCGTTCGCACGAGACGAGCCGGTCTCCCGACTCGGGCGACGCTGGCTGCCGGTCGCGATGCGGCTCGAGCAGGCCGGCATCCTGATCCTGACCTTCGCTGAGAGGGTGCCGGTACCTTGGTGGGCACCGGCACCGTGTCAGGTCCCGGCGTCAGCGACCGCGGTTGGCCACCGTGACCGCATCCTCGTCATCGTCGATGTCCAGCGCTTCGTCGGCCGTACCGCCGAAACGCGTGGCCAGGTCGGTGTCCAGCGCTTCTCCATCAAGGGCATACGGCTCATCGCTCGGGCCACGCGCGGCGATGGCCGCGAAGTCGCCGCTGATGTCGAGCCCGCTCACCGGGTCCGTTTCGGTGGACGGCACCGACGGGCCGTCATCGTCGTTCGACGATTCGCACGCCGCCAAGCCCAGCGAGACGAGCGTCACCAAGAGAAACGCGTGGCGGCGGCCGCTCATTGCCCGGCACCCGGCAGCGGCGAGGTCAGGTACGGGAAGGTGCTGTCGAACTGAGCGGCGTTCTGCACCACCCCGTCGCCCAGCGCTACGCCTCCGACCGGCGCATCGCTCGGTGCACAGGCGCCCAGGTTGTCGCCCTGCCCGCCGCCGCTACCGTCACCGTCCAGATCCGCACCAATGGGATGGCAAAAGGCCCCCATGACGGCACGCAAGGCGATGTCCACCACATCGTCGCCCGGTCGGCGTCCGTTCGGGAACCCGGCCAGATCGCCGGCGGCCACGCCCAGGTTGATCTGCTCACCGGCAGACACCGCGGGAACGCCGGTGTTCAAGCGCAGCATCTCGGATGCGGTGACCGTCGACATCTGCGTGAACGTACCGCCATCGTTCGGCAGTGCCACGCCGGTCAGGAACGCCGCCACCAGATCGGTGCGGGGGAAGTTGCCGGGCGCGATGTCCTCGGTCTGGCCGAGCGCGTCGCGAAACAGCAGATCGACGATCGCCGGCAAGCTCGGGTTGGTCACGTAGGCGGCGAACTGCGCATCGTTCATCGGTTCGCTGGCGTTGAACGCGTTCTTGTCCGGCAGCCCGATCACCAGTTCGTTGACCAACGGTGCGCCCAGGCGGGAGACCTGGACGTAGGCACCGCCCTTGACTTCCGGTCGTTCGAAGCTTGGCGTGGGGTCCAGCAGTGACGCCTGCGGCAAGCTGGCGGTGGTCCAGGTGCCAATTACCCCGTTGCCGGCCCCTTTCAGGCAATCCTGATGCACTTCGATGGCCAGTGTGGTGACGTTCTTGTCGGCCAGGTCGTCGATGCCCTCGCCGGCATCGGTCGGATTGAAGTTGATCAGATCGAAGATGTCACCCAGGCGCACCGCGAACGGATCCTTGCGCTGACCCACGAACACGCGCCCGGCGGCCGCCTCGGACGGACAACCGCCGAACTGGACATCGTTCCACACGCTGTCGGTGTTGCTCAAGCTGGCCACGTAGGCGTCGTATTCGGGAAAGGTCTTGGTGCCGGCGTGGTCGGCCGGCTTTCGAAAGCTGGTGCCGCCGTCGACCGAGTCGGTCACATCGCTGCGCAGGCCACTGCGCCTGTCGCCCGCCACCATGCCGAGCGTGTAGCTTTCGGTGAAGTTGGCCGTGGCACTGTCGCCATCGGTGATCGGCCCGGCCGCCTTGACCGGGATGGCGATCATCTGTCCGCCGATGTCCAGCTGCGCGCCCGCCCCCCCGGCCGGCAGCGCGTTGTCGAACGCGAACTGGAACGTCAAGTCCTCGACGGCATCGCCATCGTTGTCGACGTGAATCTCGTAGATCGCATCCTGATCCAGCGCGAAGTAGTTGGGGCCACCATAGGCATCCTGCAGCGGCAGGTAGTTGGCTATCAACGTGACGTAGGCCTCCCTGCCCGGTTCGTAGCTCTTGAACGCGTAGAGATCGGTCGCGTCCACCTTGGGATTTTCGGTCACGAAGGGGGCTTCGCGATGGCTCGATGCGTCGGCCAGGGTGCCGAGCACGACGAACGTCGCGCTGCACGCTAGCGCGAGCGGGGTGCGGCGATGCCGCGGAAGAAGGGTCATGCAGCTCTCCTAAGGAGGAATCGGCGGGCGTGTGCCCGCCGCACCGCGACTTCGTGCCACGGCCCTGCGAAGGTGCAGGATCCGCGCCATGACATCGGCCACCGGCGTGCCTTGGCTCGCGGACCGGATGTCCATATCATCCTCTGACCAAATCGACAGGGTACGCCCATGAACGATCTCAAGCCGCAGCTCGCTCCGGGGTGGAGCGGTGTCAACATCGCCCTGCTGGTCGTGCTATTCCTGGTGTTCAAGCCGCTGGCCTTCCTGATGCTGGGCTACATCCTGTTCGGCGCCCGCCTGGGACTGGACCTGAGCAGACCCGAGACCTTCAGCTCCGCCTGGCAGCGCCTGGGCACGGCCTGGTCGGCCGGTACCAGCAGCTGGGGCGGCAACGGCCGCGTGGCGGGCGGCACGCCGTCGCCGTCGCTGGACAAGGCGCGCGATCTGGACGAGCAGGCGCGCACGCTGGCCGCCGAACGCGAAGCGCTGGCGCGCGAGCGCGCCGCCTTCGAGCAGGAGAAGCGCAGCGCCGGACAGGATGCCTGACCCGCGCGCGTGAGCCCGCTCGCCCCGCCTGCCCACGGTGTACTGGTTCCCGGCAAGGACGGGCGGCGACGCTGCTTCGGCAACGGCGCCAACCAGGCGTTCTACGCGCACTATCACGACACCGAGTGGGCGGTGCCGGTGCACGATGATCGGCTGCTGTTCGAGACGTTGATCCTGGAAGGCGCGCAGGCCGGACTGTCGTGGGAGACGGTGCTGAAGAAGCGTGCAGGCTATCGCCGACTGTTTCGCGGGATGGATCCGGTGCGCGTGGCCCGCATGCGCGACGCCTCGCTGGAGGCGGTACTGCTGGATCCGGCCATCGTGCGTCACCGGCAGAAGGTCTACTCGGCCCGTGCCAACGCGCAGGCCTTTCTCGACATCCAGGCCGCACACGGCTCCTTCTCGGCATGGCTGTGGGACTTCGTCGACGGCCGACCCATCGTGAACGCCTGGCAGCGACCCGATCAGGTGCCCACGCGCACCGCGCTCAGCGATGCGGTGTCGCAGGCGCTCAAGGCGGCCGGCATGTCGTTCGTCGGCAGCACGATCGTCTATGCCTGGTTGCAGGGCGTCGGACTGGTGGACGATCACCTGTGCGATTGCTGGTGCCGTACGCGAACCGACGCCCCGGACACCGGCCAAGCTGGCGGCTCGGGCGGCGGCTCGGGCGGCGGCTCGGGCGGCGGCTCGGTCGGCGGCCGGGCATGAGCGAACTGCTGCACGTCGCTCATCCCGACGATCTGGCTCGCGCCGACACGCACTATCGCCCGGCCGGCCTGTCCGCGGACGGATTCGTGCATTGCTGCGACCGCGTCCAGCTGCCCGGCGTGCTGCAGCGCTTCTTCACACCGGGAACCGAGCTGGTCCTGCTTCGGCTGGACGCGGCGCGCATCGACGCAGCGATCGTCCACCAGGTGGTGTACGCGAACCAACCGCCGTTCGCGCACGTGCACGGGCCGATCCCGGTGAACGCGATCATCGAGCGGCTGCCTTTCACCGCGCCGCATCCGTCGAACAGAGGCTAGTCGACCCAGCGACGGCGCAAGGCGAAGCTGATCAGGTCCACCAGCATCACCAGCGCGATCATCGCCGCGATGGTGCCGGCAGCCTCGGGCAGGCGAAACAACCCCAGGCTGACGTGCAGCGATTGCCCCAGCCCACCCGCTCCGACCACCCCCAGCACCGCCGCGGCACGGATGGCGTGCTCCCACCGGTACAGCAGGTGGCTGGACAGTCGCGGCGCGATGCGCGGCCAGGTGCCGAACAGCCAGGCTCCCGACGCCGACACGCCGTTGGTCCGCAAGGCGGCGCCGCCGTCATCGATCAGCGCATCCATGCTGGATCGGAACAGCCGGGTCAGCACACCGGTGTTGTGCACGGCGATCGCCAGGCAGCCGGTCAGCGGACCCAACCCGAACGTGATGATCAGCAGCAGCGCCCACACCAGTTCCGGCACCGCGCGCATCACGCTGCTCAGCAAGCCGATGGGGCGACGCAGTCCGCCGCGTGCGGCCAGCGCCAGCGGCAACGCCAGGAGGGCGGCCAGCACCACGCCCAGCAACGACATCGCCAGGGTCTCCCGCACCGCCTGCCACAGGGCCGGCCAGCGCGTCGCGTCGATCCGGGGCGGCAGGAAGTCACCGATGAAGTCGCCCAGACGGGCCAACGGCGCCGCCGCCGATTCCCAGCTCGGCACGCCACGGAACGCCTCGCTGGACACCACTAGCAATCCGATCAGCAGCCAGACCATCGGTCGGGCTCGTCGCCTGGAGCTGTGCCCATACCCGTTCCCGTTCCCGTGCAGTTGCCGGCGCCCGGGCTGCCGACCGCCTTCCTGCTTGTTCCGCTGTCCGCGCCCCCGTGGGTATGCGCCGGCTGGGCCGAGCCAATCGGCGACCAGTACCAGCAGCACCATCGTCACCAGCAGCGTGGCCACCTGATCGCTGGCGAAGAAGCGCAGCGACAGGTCCAGCTCCTGGCCGAGCCCACCCGCGCCCACCACGCCCAGCACCGCGGAGGTGCGCAGCGCACACTCCCACCGGTAGGTCGAGTAGGACAGCAGCTCGGACCGGCAACGCGGCAAGGCATGGAACACCAGCGCCTGCCAGCGCCCGGCGCCGTTGGCGAGCGCCGCATCGATCGGCGCACGCGCTACGGATTCGAGCGTCTCGGCGTGGACCTTCGCCACCAAGCCCGCCCCGCCGAGCGTGATCGCCAGTATCCCGGCCGTCGGACCCAGCCCGGTCAACCGCACCAGCAGCAGCGCCCACACCAGCTCGGGCACGCTACGCAGCAGCAGCGCCACGGCGCGTACCAGCAGCCGGGCGAGTCTGGCGACGAGGCCCATCGGTCGACCGACCGCGCTGAGGGATAGCCGGGCGTTGCCCAGCAAGGCCAGGGGCACGCCGAGCAGGTGCGCTCCCAAGGTGCCCAGCGTCGCCATCGCCACCGTCGCCTGAGCGGCCAGGACCACGCGCCACAGGAAGTCAGGATCGGTGGCGGGCGGCCAGAAGTCGCCGAACCAGTCGAGCGTGGCGCCCAGCGCCCGCGCATCCGGCCAGCCGGTGGTGCCCGCCAGCACCTGCACGGTGCTGACCGCCACCCCCAGCACGATCGAAGCGGGCAACAACCTGCGCAGCGGCACGGCCTTCACGCCGGCACGCCACCTCGCAGGAAACCGGAGGGGGCGGCATCGTCCAGGATCCGCCCCGACCCCAACCGCACCACGCGATCGAAGCGCGCATCGATGAGCGCGTGCTGGTGCAGCGCGCACACCAACGTGCGACCGTCCTTGCGGACCGTCTCCAGCACCCGATCCAGCACGGCACTGGCCCGCGCCGGATCGAGCGCCGCCAGCGGCTCGTCCAGCAGCAGCGCACCGCTGCGCGACAGCATGGCGGCGGCCAGCGACACGCGCTGCCGCTCGCCACCGGACAGACGATCGACCCGCTCGTCGGCACGTCCGGCCAGACCCAGGGCCTCGAGCCAATGCTCGATGTCGGCGCGCCGGGGGACGCGCCACAACAGGCCCAGCGTGGCACCGGTGCCTAGGGTGGGCAACAGCCCGCAGGCAACGGCGGTGCCGACGCGTTGGTGCGGCGCCAGCGCCGGCACCTGCAGCGCGCGATAGGTGTTCGCACGCAACGCCTGCAAGGCACCGGCGCGCTGTCGCCACGGATCGCGAGCACCGTTGCCGGCATCGATCAGCAGCTGACCGGTGCTCGGGCGTTCGGCGGTTCCCAGCACCGACAGCAGGCTGCTCTTGCCGGCCCCGCTGTCGCCGATCAACGCGACGCGCTCACCGGCTGCCACGACCAGATCGATACCGGTCAGCCGATCGCGCGCCTGACCGACCACGCCGACGCCGTCGAGCGTGAAGCGGACCGCCACGGAACCCTTGCCGGGCGGTGCGCCCCGATCAGTCGAACAGGCCGGCGGCCCGGGCGGCCGCCTCGATCGGCGCGTACAGCTCCGGCGAGGCCGGCAGGTAGCCCGATGCGCGCTGCAGCTCGAGCAGGGCTGCATGCTCGGGATCGGCCGGATCGAGCGCCAGGAAGGCCTCGCTCAGCGCGCTGCGGGTGGCCTCGTCGACATCGCCCGCCACGCTCCAGTTGTAGTCGGGAAACGGCGGCGTGGTGTAGAACACGTCCACTTGGGCGGTGTCGATCCGGCCGCCGTCGACCAGGGCCTGCCACACGCTGGCATTCAGGGCACCGGCGTCGACGCGCCCACCGGCCACCGCCAGCGCGGTCGCGTCGTGAGCCCCGGAGAAGGCGAGCCGCAGATCCTGGTCGACATCGATGCCGGCCGCGTTCAGCGCAAGCCGGGGCATCAGGTGCCCGGACGTCGAGGAAGGCGAGCCGAAGATCAGGTCGCGCCCGGTCAGATCCTGGAGCGTGTCGATGCCGGCATCGGTGCCGGCGATGAACACCGAGCGGAACTGCGCATCCTCGATGCGTTGCACCAGGGGCTGCACCGCGCCGTCGGAACGCCGCTGCGCCTGAACGAACGTGAATCCGCCCAGCCAGGCCAGATCGACCTGTCCGGCGGCCAGTGCCTCGACCGCCGCCGCGTAGTCGCTGACGGGCACGAAACGTGTTTCTCGTCCGATGGCCCGGCTCAGGTAGTCGCCCAGCGGCGCGAAGTTGCGGATCAGTTCGGTGGGCGCCTCGTCAGGAATCGCGGTGACGCGCAAGGGGCCCTGATCAGCCTGCACGGCGGGCGCACCGACGAACAGCAGCGTGATGACGAACAGACGGACAAGAGCGTTTGGCATGGTCGATCGAGACAGAGTGAGGGCGTGCCCGACGTCCGGAGCCGCGCAACTTTTGCCGATCGGACCGGAGTTGGTCAAGGCGTTCCAGGCACAGCCGTTGATACCCGCCATGACTCTCCTCTTCTCCTAGCGCATGTCGACCCCACCTCGCCAGGCCACGGAAGCCGCGCGTCAGGGGTTGGTCGCCCGGCTGCACCCGCCACCGGATGGGCACGTGCAGCAACTGGTGGATCAGGCGCTCGAGCAAGGGGGGGACTTCGCCGTGCTGGCGATCCGCATCGAGCGGATGAGCACCCTGATGGAGACCTTCGGGCCGGATGCGACCGCCACGGTCGAGCGGCGCTCGCTGGACCGGCTGGCACCGCTGACGCTGGACGGCGCCGCGGTGATCCCGAGCGTGGACGGCGAGATCCTGATGCTGGTGCCGGATCTGGACGGTCTGTCGGGGCAGCGCTACATGGAGCGGCTGCTCTCGCAGCTCACGCGCGCGATCGAGATGACCGGTCTGACCATCGCGCCACGCATCATCATCGGTGCCGCCTATTCGCCCGCGCACGGCCGCGAGGCGCTCACGCTGATTCGCCGGGCTCGCATCGCGCGCAGCAGCGCACGCGAATACTTCCTGCCGGTGGCCTGCTACGAATCCGGCCGTGACGAGACCTGGACGCGCCATCTGTCGCTGGTGGCCGACCTGCGCCTGGCCTTCGAGCGCGACCAGTTGACACTGAACTTCCAGCCCAAGGTGTGCACGCGCACCGGACAGGTGAGCGGCGCCGAGGCGTTGATTCGCTGGCACCACCCCACTCGTGGCTGGGTGCCGCCGGACGACTTCATCCCGCTGGCCGAGACCAGCGGCATCATCGTCGACCTGGGCGATCACGTGCTGCGGCTGGCGATCGCGCAGCTGGCGCGCTGGCAGGCGGCCGGCAGCGAGCTGAGCCTGGCCATCAACCTGTGCGCGCGCGACATCGAGGACCCCTCGTTGCTCGAACGGGTATCGCGCTACCTCGACAAGGCACAGGTCCCCGCGCACCGGCTGGTGATCGAGGTCACCGAGAACGCCGTGATGCACGACACCACGCTGGCCTGCGAGGTGCTGCGTCAGCTTCGCGCCAGCGGGGTGCGCGTCTCGCTGGACGACTTCGGCACCGGACAATCCTCGCTGGCCAAGCTGCGCGACATTCCGGTCGACGAGCTGAAGATCGACCGCTCGTTCGTGGCCGGTATCGGCGGCGGCACGCTGGAGTCGCTGATCGTCGGCTCGATCATCGAGTTGGGCCATGCCGCCGGCTGCTCGGTGGTCGCCGAAGGGGTGGAGACCGAGTCCGAACGCGCCTTGATCGCCGGCCTGGGCGCCGATGTGATCCAGGGATGGCTGTTCGCGCGGGCGATGCCGGTGGACGAGTTCGATCGCTGGCTGGCCGAGCGCGACGACACCGTCGAGCGCCACGCCGCCTGAGGCTCTCGGCTCGTGGCGCACCGCTGGCCGCCCGGTGACGGCATGCACGGTGCATCTCTTCAGGACTTGCTTGATCGAGCCGTCAACATCGCCATGAGAAACATGATCGCCCGGCCCTCGAGCTTCGGCCGATTCGCCATCGCCATGCTCGCAACGCTCGTCGGTGGCGACGCGTTCGCCGCGCGCCTGGATGTGAACGTGATCGACGATCACGGCCGACCCACCGCCGATGCGGTGGTCTCGGTGATCGCCGGTGCGTCCGCGCGCGCCCCCGAAGGCACGCGGGCCACGATCGACCAGCGCGATCGGCGCTTCATGCCCGGCGTGATGGCGGTGCAGACCGGCACCGCCGTCTCGTTCCCCAACTCCGACGATGTGCGCCATCACGTGTACTCGTTCTCGCGGCCGAACGACTTCCAGATCAAGCTCTATCACGGCAAGCCCAGCGATCCGGTGACCTTCGAGCACAGTGGCGTGGTCAGCCTGGGCTGCAACATCCACGACGGCATGGTGGGCTTCATCAGTGTGGTCGACACCCCCTTCTTCGCCACCTCCGGGGCGGATGGCACGCTGAGCATCGACGGGCTGCCGACCGGTCGGCACGAGCTGGACATCTGGCACCCGGACGCCGGCTGGAGCCGGACCACCGTGCTGATCGGCAACGCGGGCGAGACGGTCCAGCGCTCCTTGGTGGTGACGCCGAAGCCTGCGCCTCCGGCAGCGGCCAACCCCCTGCAGTCGCTGTTCGCCGACTGACCCTGCGCACCGACAGGGGACCGCCCGCCCATGGCCAGATCCGTCCGCTCGTTCCGGTGGCGACTGCTGCTGATGGTGGGCGGCCTGACCGTGCTTGCCCAGGCCGCCACCTTCATGGGTGTGCTGACCGTGCTGGGCAAGGACGTGCGGACCGCCACCGCCGAGCAGCTGGATGCCGCCGCCGAACAGGTGAGCGACACCCTGCGCCGGCGCGCCGAGGCGATCGGCGGCAGCGCGGACGTGCTGGTGGCGGACTTCGGCTTCAGGAGCGCCATCGGCAGCGGTGACCGGGAGACGGTCCGATCGGCGCTCGAGAACAACGCCAGCCGCATCGGTGCGGACTATGCGGTGCTGCACTCTCCCGGTGGACGCGCCATCGTCGCCACCGAGCGCGCTCTGGAGGCGGCGCAGGGGCTGCCGCCGGCGCTGATCGATGGCGATCCGGAGGCGCGGGTGCACGCGGTCACGACGCTGGGCGGCTTGCCCTGGCAGCGCGTGGTGGTACCGGTCAGGGCACCCACCACCATTGCAAGACTGGCACTGGGTTTCGGGCTCGATGAGCGCATTGCCCGGGGACTGGCCGAGTCGGTCAACCTGCAGGTCTCGTTCGGCCTGCGGCGGGACGATGGCTGGCACCATCCGGTTACCGCCGGCAACGACGGCGAGGCGGTGGTGGACATTCGGGCGCTGGCCCGCGTGCCCGACGCTGCCGATGCCACCGAGGTGATGCTGGCCAACGTGCCGTTCCTGGTGCGAACGGTGACGCTTGCCGACAGTGGCGGCACCGTGCGCGTGGTGCTGCAGCGCTCGCTCGCCGATGCCCTGGGGCCGTACTACACGCTGCGCGACCAGCTGATCCTGATCACGCTGAGCACCCTGCTCATCGGCATGCTGGTCGCCGCCTGGATGGCGCACGGGCTGTCCCGACCGCTCACCACCTTGGGCGAGGCGGCCAGGCGCATCGAAGGCGGGCAATACGACATCCCGACCGGCATCGAACGCGACGACGAGATCGGCGCGCTGGCGCACGCCTTCGATGCGATGCGCACCACGATTTCCGAGCGCGAGGCGCGTATCACCCACCTGGCCATGCACGACGAACTGACCGGCCTGCCCAACCAGCGGATGGGCATGGAGCGGCTGGACCGGGCGGTGGCCACCGCACGTCGTGGTGGCCAGGCGGTGGTCGCCCTGGTCATCGGCGTCGACAACCTGTCGCCGATCGTGGACACGCTGGGCCGTTCGGTCGGCGAGGCGGTGGTGACCGAGATGGCCGTCCGATTATCGGACCGGATGCGCGAGTCGGACTCGATCGCCCGCATCGGCGACGACAGCTTCCTGGTGGTGTTGCCGGGCGTGGCACCGCTGGCCGCGGATGCGCTGGCGCGCGGCATCGTCGAGGCGGTGTGCAAGCCGCTGGTGGTCGACGATGCCACCGTCACCCCCTCCCTGTCGACCGGACTGGCCGCCTGCCCGGGTGATGCGGACAGTGCGCAGGAGCTGGTGCGTCGTGCCGGCATCGCCCTGACCGATGCGCGCGACACCGGCGCCGTCGTCGCCACGTACACCGAAGGGCGGGACGAGGCCATGCGCCGGCAGCTGTCGATCGTCGCCGACTTGAAGCGCGCCGTGGATCAGGACGAACTGGTGCTGCATTATCAGCCCAAGGTGTCCACGAGCGATGGTCGGGTGCGCGCCGTCGAGGCGCTGGTGCGCTGGATCCACCCGGTGCACGGCTTCATGCCGCCCGACGAGTTCATCTCGCTGGCCGAAAGCTCGGGCAACGTCTCGATGCTCAGCGATTGGGTCATGGACCGAGCGGCACGCCAGAGCGCCGAGTGGCGACGCGGCGGCCGGCAGATCGCCGTCGCGGTGAACCTGTCGGCGCTGGACCTGCGCGACGAGCGATTGGTCGAGCGCGTCACGCACACGTTGCAGCGCCACGCCCTGCCCTGCGACGCCTTGGTGATCGAGATCACCGAGAGCGCCGTGGTGGAAGATGCCGAGCTGGCGCTGCGCACCTTGACCCGCCTGCGCGAGCACGGCATGCGCGTCTCGATCGACGACTTCGGCACCGGACAGTCATCGCTGGCCAAGCTGCGCGACCTGCCGGCCGACGAGCTGAAGATCGACCGCGCCTTCGTCACCGACATCCGGGCCGGGACAGCGGACGCGATGATCGTGCAGGCGATCATCGAGCTGGGTCACGGGCTAAACATGACCATCGTCACCGAGGGCGTCGAGACGCTCGAGGAACAGACGCTGATCGCCTCGCTGGGGGCGGACAGCATTCAAGGCTATTTCCATTCCAGACCGTTGCTGCCCGACCTGCTCGGCGAATGGTTGGACCAACGTGACACCACGCTTCCGGAGGCCGCATGAAGCCATACCCGACCCTGCTGGCAGCGATGCTGCTCTTGCCGGGATTGGCCTCGGCATCCGGCAACAGCCGCATCATCGCCACCGGCGGTGCCACCGCCGTGGAAGGGGCTGCCGGTGGCGGCCTGGTTCCCTGGGCCCTGCTGTCCGGCTACGGCGATCGCGGCGAGGCCGGCGCGACCGCCTTCGCAAGCGTGGTGCGCGTGGACGACTACGCGCTCGAGGTGGTGGGGGCCAGTGTCGCCATCGACAATCGGGTGGAGCTGTCGATGGCCAAGCAACGCCTGGACATCGACAGCGTGATCCCGGGCGAGCAGCTCGAGCAGAGCATCATCGGCATGAAGCTGCGCCTGGGTGGCGAGCTGATCTACGACGCCGGTCCGCAGTGGGCGCTGGGCGTGCAGATGAAGCGCAACGATGCCTTCGACGTTCCCGCCGCCGTCGGCGCACGCCACGACAGCGGCGTGGACCTCTACCTGTCCGCCTCGAAGCTGTGGCTGCACGGCCCGTTCGGTCGAAGCGCCTTCCTCAACGGCACCGTGCGCGCCACGCGCGCCAACCAGACCGGCCTGCTCGGCTTCGGCACCCAGGGCAACCGGCGCTACGAGGCGGTGGCCGAGGTCTCGGCCGGCCTGTTCCTGAACCGGCACTGGGTGATCGGGGCGGAGTACCGACAGAAGCCGGACAAGCTGGCCTTCGCCCGCGAGGACGACTGGAAGGATGTGTTCATCGGCTGGTTTCCGACCAAGAACGTCTCGGTGATCGCCGCCTATGCCGACCTGGGGTCGATTGCCGGCCAGGACGAACAGCGCGGCGCCTACCTCTCCCTGGAGATCGCCCGATGAAGATGCTGGTCACCGCCGTGTCGCTGTGCGCCGTGTTGCTGAGTGCCGGCTGCACCACCCCCACGACCGGGTCGGGCCCGGAGCCAGGCACCGCCGGCGAGCCACCGGTGGGTGCCGCACTCAGCCGGTCGAATCCGGTGGACGACAGACTGTTCCAGGCATTGGGCGGTCACGCCGGCATCGAGGCGCTGAGCGAGAGCTTCGTGCGCGAACTGGCCGCGGACGAGGTCACGCGCGCCTTCTTCACGCGCACCGATATCACCCGCTTTCATCGCCTGATCCAGGAGCAGCTGTGCGTCGAGAGCGGTGGCGGCTGCGCCTACACCGGCGAGGACATGCGCACCGCGCACGCCGGGCTGGGCATCGAACGCCGGCACATGAACGCGGTGGTCGAGGCGCTGATGCGCGCCATGGACAAGGAACAGCTGCCGATGTCGACCCAGAACGCGGTGCTGGCCCTGCACGCGCCCAAGCGGGCGGACGTGCTGGACGAATAGGGCCGCCAACCTTCGCCCCCGGTCCGAAGGCCGGGGGCGAGGCGTTCAGGACGGCCTCAGAATTGGGCCGCATCCAGCGCGACGGTGCTCTTCGCGCCATCGACCACGATGGTCTGCGCCGCCTCCACCAGCGGCAGCATGCGTTCGGCGTAATAGCGTGCCAGCGTCAGCTTGGCATCCAGCCAGGCCTGGTCGGCATCGGCCTCGGACTGTGCGGCGCGGGCGGCCAGCGCCTGGCGAGCGATCATCCAACCGCCGCACAGCCGCCCCATCATCATCAGGAATTCGACCGCGCCGGCGGCCGGCAAGGTCGGATCGTTCTGGCCGAGCAGCCAGTCGGCCGTCGTCTGGGTGGCGGCCAGCGCCGGCCGCAGGCGCTTCGCCACCGCCTTCAGGTCCAGGTGATCCGCCTTGTCCAGCTCGGTCAGCGTCTGCTGGATATCGCCGAGCAGCGCGCGCAGCGCCTCGCCCCCATCGCGTGCTGTCTTGCGCCCGATCAGATCATTGGCCTGGATCGCCGTGGTGCCCTCGTAGATCGGCGTGATGCGCGCATCGCGCAGGAACTGGGCGGCGCCGGTCTCCTCGATGAAGCCCATGCCGCCGTGCACCTGCACGCCCAGCGAACACAGCTCCACCCCGAACTCGGTGCTCCAGCCCTTGACCAGCGGGGTCAGCAGTTCCCCGCGCCGCTGCTGGCGCTGACGCTCGTCGGCATCCGGATGCCGGGCCGCGCGGTCGAAGGCGGCGGCGCACTCCAGGCCCAGGGCCCGCATCGCCTCGATGCCCGAGCGCATGGTCATGAGGATGCGGCGAATGTCGGGGTGATTGATGATGGCGTGCTCGTCCTCGGTGCGCCCCAGCAGGGTCCTGCCCTGGCGCCGATCGCGGGCGTACCCCACCGCCTTCTGGTAGGCACGCTCGGCGATGCCGTAGCCTTCGACCCCGACCGCATGGCGCGCCTGGTTCATCATCGTGAACATGTACACCAAGCCGCGTCCCGCCTCGCCGACCAGGTAACCGGTGGCACCGCCGTCATCGCCGTAGCTCATCACGCAGGTGGGGCTGGCATGGATGCCCAGCTTGTGCTCCAGCGAGACGCAGGTGACATCGTTGCGCGCACCCAGCGTGCCGTCGTCCTCGACCAGGAACTTGGGCACGATGAACAGCGAGATGCCCTTCACGCCCGGCTCGGCGTCGGGCAGGCGCGCCAGCACCAGATGCACGATGTTCTCGGTCAGGTCGTGTTCGCCGTAGGTGATGTAGATCTTCTGGCCGCTGATCCGGTAGGCACCGTCCGCGTGCGGCTCGGCGCGGGTGCGCACCGCGGCCAGATCGGAGCCTGCCTGCGGCTCGGTCAGGTTCATGGTGCCGGCCCAGCGACCCTCCACCATCGCCGGGAGCCAGGTGGCCTTCTGAGCCTCGCTGCCGTGATGCACGATGGCATCGACCGCACCCTGGGTGAGCAACGGGCACAGGCCGAAGCTCATGTTGGCGCTGTGCCACATCTCCTGCACCGCCGCGGCCACGCTCAGCGGCAATCCCTGCCCGCCGAACTCGGGCGGAAACGACAGGCTGCCCCAGCCGTTTTCCACGAACTGCGCGTAGGCCTGCGCCCAGCCGTCGGGGGTGGTCACCTCGCCCTCGTGCAGCCTGCTGCCCTGGCGATCCCCGATGTGGTTCAACGGCGCGAGCACATCCGCGGTGAAGCGTGCCGACTCTTCCAGGATGGCCTCGACCAGATCCGGAGAGGCGTCCTCGAACCCTTCAAGGGCGGCGATGTCGGACAGACCGATCACGTGCTCGAGCGTGAACTGGATGTCCTTGACGGGGGCGGTGTAGCTCATGAATGCGGGGCTTCGGGAAGGGGCGGGACGGTCACCGGCACGTACGCATCCTACCGCCCCGTCGGTTCAACGATCGCACGGGTAGGGATCGCACGGGTAGGGATCGCACGTGTCGGGATCGCACGTATCGACATCGCGACCCCGCCGCCGAACGTGGACAGGTGTCCACCCGGGCGGTGTTCACCGTTTGTTGTGCCGACGGGGAAGTCGTTGGTGTATTTTAAATCGAGGATAAAGGACGGTGATCCGGCAGGTGCCGAGGAGTCTTCCCACAGGGATGCAGCCAGCGTGCAGAAGGACGAACATCACCGGTTCCGGGAAACCGCGGCCGTGGGCTTGGCGGTGGCCTGCGTCACGCTCGGCGCGCCCTTTTCGATCATGCACCTGGGCGAGGGGCGTTGGCCGGCGGTCGCGGGGGGGTTGGCCAGCTCGCTGCTGCTGTGCGCACACGCCGTGCTGATGCGCCTGAACAGCCCGCTGTCGCGCTGCAGCCTGGCCGTGATAGCACCGCTGGGCATCGTCTATCTGACCTACCTGGTCCACACGTTCGGCGTGATGGGCATGCTGTGGTGCTTTCCCGGGCTGCTGGGCCTGTATTGCCTGCTGCCCGAGCGACTCGCCTGGGCGGCGAACGCGGTCCTGCTGGCGCTGGTGATGATCGTCGGGTGGGAGGTCCTGGAGCCTGCGCTGCTGCTGCGCAGCGGCGCCACCTTGCTGGCGGTCAGCCTGTTCGCGGCGCTGTTGCTGCGCGCGGTCACCGAGCAGTTCAGTCACCTGCAGCGCCGCATCATCACCGACCCGCTGACCGGGCTGCTCAATCGCTACGACCTGGAACCGGCCCTGGAAGCCCGTCTGCAGTCGCGGCGGCGCGCCGATACCAACGCTGCGCTGCTGGCGCTGGACATCGATCATTTCAAGCAGGTCAACGACCAGCACGGTCATGCCGTCGGCGATGACGTGCTGCGTCGGGCCGGTCGCACGCTCAGCGCGTCGATACGCGGTGGCGACGAGGCGTTCCGACTGGGCGGCGAGGAGTTCCTGGTGCTGCTCAGCGATATCGACGGCCCGCTGGCGGTCGAACGCGCCGAGACGCTGCGGCTGTCCCTGTCCGGCGCGCTGTCGCTGTCGGATCATCCGATCACGGTCAGCATCGGCGTCTCGATCGCGGCCCCGTCGGACACCTGGTCGGCCTGGATGTCGCGTGCGGACGATGCGCTGTATCGCGCCAAGGACGCCGGCCGCGACCGGGTCTGCGTTGCGCTGCGGGCCGATCAGAGTGCGTCATCCCCTCGGTCGATGACGTTGCCGGACAGCGCACAGGACCATGTGCCCGCCTGATCGAGGCACAGTCCACCGCCGACAGCCGGCGGTGGCCCACGACGCCCGGGAGCGATCGATCAGCCGTCGAGCGCGGCCGACAGTTCGGGCAGGGCCTCGAACAGGTCGGCCACCAGACCGTAGTCGGCCACCTGGAAGATCGGCGCCTCCTCGTCCTTGTTGATCGCCACGATCACCTTGCTGTCCTTCATGCCGGCCAGGTGCTGGATCGCCCCCGAGATGCCGACCGCCAGGTACAGGTTCGGCGCGACTACCTTGCCGGTCTGACCGACCTGGTATTCATTGGGCACGAAGCCGGCATCGACCGCGGCGCGCGACGCCCCGACCGCGGCGTTCAGCTTGCCGGCGATCTCGTCCAGCATCGAGAAGTTGTCGCCGTTCTGCATGCCCCGACCACCCGAGACGACGATGTCGGCACTGGTGAGCTCGGGGCGGTCGCTGTCGGAGAGCTCCTGGCCCAGGAAGCGGGCACGCTCGTCGATGGCCGCGGCCTCCACCGCCTCGATGGCGGCACTGCCGCCGGTGGCCTCGACCGGATCGAACGAGGTCGGGCGCACCGTGATCACCTTGACCGCATCCTCGCTCTTGACCGTCGCCAGCGCGTTGCCGGCGTAGATCGGACGCACGAACGTGTCGGACGAGATCACTTGGCTGATGCCGGAGATGCCCGACACGTCGAGCAGCGCCGCCACGCGCGGCATGACGTTCTTGCCGGTGGCGTTCTCGGCGAACAGGATGTGCCCGTAGCCCTCGGCCAGCGATACCACCAGCGCGGACAGGTCGGCCGCCATGGCGTTGGCGTAGGGGGCGGCATCGGCGACCAGCACGCGATTCACGCCATCGACGGCGGCGGCCGCCTCGGCAGCGGCCGCCACGTCCTGACCGGCCAGCAGCAGGTGCACCTCGCCGCCGCCGATCTGGCCGGCGGCGGCGACGACGTTCAGCGTGGCCGGGCGCAGTTCGCCCGCGTCGTGTTCGGCAAGGATCAGTGTGTTCATCGCTCGGCTCCTCAGATGACCTTGGCTTCGTTGCGCAGCTTCTCGATCAGCTGCGCGACACTGTCGACCATGACGCCGGCCTGGCGCTTGGCCGGCTCGTTGACTTCGACCACCGACAGCTTGCTGGCGGTATCGACGCCGGTGTCGGCCAGCTCGATGACCTCCAGCGGCTTCTTCTTGGCCTTCATGATGTTGGGCAGCTTGGCGTAGCGCGGCTCGTTCAAGCGCAGGTCGGTGGTCACGATGCACGGCAGCTGCACCCGGACCGACTCCAGGCCGGCATCGACCTCGCGGGTCACCTTGAGCGCCTGATCGCCCTCCTCGAACTCCACCTTGCTGGCGAAGGTGGCCTGCGTCATGCCGGTCAACGCCGAGAGCATCTGCCCGGTCTGGTTGTTGTCGCCGTCGATGGCCTGCTTGCCCAGGATCACCAGCCCCGGGGACTCCTTGTCGATCACGTGCTTGAACAGCTTGGCGATGGCCAGCGGCTGCAGCTGCTCGTCGGTCTGGATCAGGATGCCGCGATCGGCGCCCATGGCCAGCCCCGTTCGGATGGTTTCCTGGCTCTGCGCCGGGCCGATCGACACCACCACCACCTCCTCGGCGCGGCCGGCCTCCTTGATGCGCAACGCCTCCTCGACCGCGATCTCGTCGAAGGGGTTCATGGACATCTTGACGTTCGCCAGCTCGATGCCCGACTTGTCCGCCTTGACGCGTGCCTTGACGTTGTAGTCAAGCACGCGCTTGACGCCCACGATGATCTTCACCACCACACCTCTGTTCAGTGACTGTGCGGTGGATTCTACGCTTGCGCCCGACGCCTGGGCCTGTCGGCAAACGAGTTTGACGCCCGCATCGCACCGCATCCGGGCGGACTATTCGCCGATGTCCTCGTTCCACAGCGCAGGTTGCGCGGCAATGAAGTCGCGCATCAGGGCCACGCAGGTCGGATCGTCGAGCACCTCGACGGTCACGCCGCGCTCGCGCACATAGGCCTCCGGTCCCTGGAAGGTGCGATTTTCCCCGACCACCACGTGCGGAATGCCGTACAGCAGCACCGCACCGGAACACATGTCGCAGGGCGACAACGTGGAATACAGGGTCGCGCGACGGTAATCGGCGGCGCTCAACCGCCCGGTCTCCTCCAGGCAGTCCATCTCGGCATGGCGGATCGTGCTGCCCTGCTGGACGCGCTGGTTGTGGCCACGCCCGACGATCTCGCCGTCGATCACCAGCACCGAGCCGATCGGGATACCGCCGGCGGCCAGGCCCTTCCTGGCCTCGTCGATGGCGGCTTGCAAGTAGATGTCGTGCTCGCTCATGAATGCCTCGGTGCGCGGTCGGTTGGCCAGGCGCAACGGTAGCAAGTCGTGGAAACGTCGTTGCGCGGCGAGGCGGCCCGGACCGAACGCATCACCCGGTGTGATGACTCTCGGCCAACCCGTACACCGGCGTATCCAGACCGGCCTGACGCGCCTTCAGCTGCAGCGCCAGGTACAGCGAGTAGTGACGGGACTGGTGCAGGTTGCCGCCGTGGAACCACAGCCCCGGTTGCTGGACCGGCTTCCACATGTTGCGCTGCTCGCCCTCCCAGGGCCCGGGATCCTTGGGCGTGTCCGAGCCCAGTCCCCAGCACTTGCCGACCTTGTCGGCCACTTCCTGGCTGATCAGATCGGCCGCCCAGCCGTTCATCGACCCGTAACCGGTGGCGTACACGATCACGTCGGCTTCCAGCTCGCTGCCATCGTCGAAGCGCACCCCGCTGGGCACGATCTCGCTGACCTGTCCGGCCTTGAGCTTGATCTTGCCGTCGATGATGAGCTGGCTGGCCCCGATGTCGATGTAGTAGCCGGAGCCACGCCTGAGGTATTTCATGAACAGGCCCGAGCCATCCGCGCCCCAGTCGAGCTGAAAGCCGGCCTGCTCCAGGCCTGCGTAGAAGTCCGCGTCGCGCTCGCGCATCCGGTCGTAGAGGGGGATCTGGAACTGGTGCAGGATGGCGTAGGGGATCGAGGCGAAGATCATGTCCGCCTTCTGGGTGGTCACGCCGCTGGCCACCGCCTCCTCGGAATACAACGCGCCCAGGCCGATGTCCATCAGCGTCTCCGAGCGCACGATGTGGGTGGTGGAGCGCTGCACCATCGTCACGTCGACATCGTTCTCCCACAGCGCGGCGCAGATGTCGTGCGCCGAGTTGTTGGACCCGATCACCACGACCTTCTTGCCCCTGAACCCGTCGGGGCCGGGGTGGCGGGACGAGTGATGCTGCTCGCCTTCGAAGCGGTCCATGCCGGGAAAGTCCGGCACGTTCGCCTTGCCGGACATGCCGGTCGCCAGCACCAGCTGCCGTGGCTGCAGCACGAGCTCCTCGCCATCGCGCGTCACGTTCACCCGCCAGGTGCCCGACGCCTCGTCGTAGGCGGCCTTCGTCGCCTCGGAGCGCGTCCAGTAGTTCAGTTCCATGACCCGGGTGTACATCTCCATCCAGTCGCCCAGCTTGTCCTTGGGCGAGAACACCGGCCAGTTCTCCGGAAACGGGATGTAGGGGAAGTGGTCGTACCAGACCGGATCGTGCAGGCAGAGCGACTTGTAGCGGTTGCGCCAGCTGTCACCGGCCCGCTCGTTCTTCTCGATGATGAGGGTGGGCACGCCGAGCTGGCGCAGCCGCGCACCGAGCGCGATGCCACCCTGCCCGCCGCCGATGATCACCACCTCGGGCTGGGTCTGGTAGCCGAGCGATCGCGCCTCGTCCTCGCGCTCCTCGAGCCAGGAGCGGCGATGCTTGCCGGCGCCGTGCTTTGCCCCCAGCGCACGCTCGAAGCCGGCCGGCTCCTCGTGGCCCTTGATCTCGGTGGCGCTGGTCAGCAGCGTCCAGATGCGATCGTCCTTCAGGCGCACCAGACCGTAGCCGCGCATCGCCGCGGTCTCGAACGTGATCCAGGCGGTGATGACGCCATCGTCCTCGGTCGCGATCTCGCCCTCGGCGGTGGACCAGCCGCTCGGCGAGACATGTTCGAGCTGCGCGCAAAGCATGTCGCGGATGTCGTCCTTGCCCTCCATCGTCTTGATGTTCCAGGTGAAGGAGACCAGGTCGCGCCAGTAGCAATCGGGCTGGAACAGCTCCAGCGCCGCATCCAGGTCGCGCATGACGAGGGCATTGTCGAGTGCGTCAAGCACCTTGGCCACGCGGCCGTTCAGAGCGAGGTCGAGCATGCGCACCGTTTCCTTGTCCCAGAGCGCTCTACTCTAGCCAAATTGCGAGATCGTCGCAGAACGAAGAACGGGTCTGATGAGCGTTCGGCACCGATGCGAGGGTCGACGCACCTGCGCTCAATCGTCGATCGTCTCGATCCGTCCGCGCACGCTGACCGAGACGCGAGTGGATCCGCCGGCCAAGGCCGGACCGGCCTCGGCGACCCGGCTGTCGGAGGCCCGCATCGACAAACGCGGCTGCGGTCCGTAGCCGATTCCCTCTTCGGTCGACACGTCCGCGTCCACCACGCGGTGGGTGAGCGCGCCGGTGGTCCGGGTGATCAGCTGGGCACGCGCATCGAACTGTTGCAGGGCTTCGACGATCAACCGGTCACTGGCCCGTGCGAGCGTCTCGGGGGCGACGCTGAAACGCAGGTCCTGCATCTGCAGGATGCCCTGCAGCTGCTCGATCGCGGCGGTCGCGGCGGTGAAATCGCCCGTCTGCAGTTCCAGTTGCTGCGAACCGCGCCAGCGGGTGGTGCGCTCCCCCTTCGCGTCGAACACCGGCGACACCCGGTAGCCGCGGGTCTGGACCTGCAGCGACGTCATCGGCTCGACGATGGCGAGGGCCTCGTTCATCGCCTGGTCGATGCGCTGGGCCAGCACCCGGGGGGCTTCGCCCTCGAGCTGGACCGCCAGCGTGACGACCAGGCGGTCGTTGTCGATCTGGTCGCTGGCGACCGCGCTCAGCGAATAGCGCGGCCCGACCGCCACCGCGGTGTCTGGCTGCGCCCGCACACCGGTGAACGGTACGAGGAACAGCACGACCATCAACGCCGCGCCTTGCAGACCGGAAAACCGGGGCGAAAACCGGCCTGCAAGGGCCGCCGGCGGGGCGGAAAGGGTGAAATGTTTCATGATATCAATAGCTTGCCGGGGTCCGACCCCATGTCGTGACGTTGCACGTCATCGTTCGAGCAGGGCGGCCAGGCCCATGCCGCCGGCGGTGCACACCGAAATCAGGCCTCGGTGGGCGTCGCGCTGCTCGAGCAGCGTGGCCAGCGTGGCGCCCACCCGAGCGCCGGTGGCAGCGAACGGATGGCCGATGGCCAGGCTGGAGCCGGTGACATTCAGCCGATCGCGATCGATGGCACCGAGCGGGGCATCCCGACCGAGGTGGTCGCGGCAATAGCCCTCGTCCTCCCAGGCGGCCAGCGTGCACAGCACCTGGGCGGCGAACGCCTCGTGGATCTCGTACAGGTCGATGTCCTGCAGGGTGAGCCCGGCACGCGCGAGCACATCGCTCACCGCCAGCGCCGGCGCCATCAGCAAGCCTTCGCCGGCGACGAAATCGATGCCGCACACGCTGGAGTCGGTCAACCAGGCTTGTACCGGCAGGCCGCGCTCCTTCGCCCATGCCTCGCTGCACAGCAGCAGACCGGCCGCCCCGTCGGTCAGCGGCGTGCTGTTGCCGGCGGTCAGGGTACCGGTACCGGACTTGTCGTAGGCCGGACGCAACGCACCCAGCGATTCGGGCGTCGCGTCCGGGCGCACGTTGTCATCGCGCAGCACGCCCGCGCAGGGCACGACCAGCTCGTCGAAGAAGCGCGTGCCCCAGGCAGCGGTCGCGTTGCGGTGCGAGGCCAGCGCCAGTTCGTCCTGCGCCAGGCGGTCGATCTGCCAGCGCTTGGCCATCAGCTCGCAGTGCTGCCCCATCGACAGCCGCGTGCGCGGCTCGTTGACCGACGGTGGCATGGGGCTGAGTTCCGAGGGCGAGAAGCCCTTGAAGAGCTTCAGCCTGGCCCCGGCGCTCTTGGCCTTGCCCAGGGCCACCAGACGCCGGGCGAAGCGATCCTTGAACACGATCGGCACATCGCTGACCGTGTCGGTTCCCGCGGCGATCGCCACATCGATGCTGCCCACGGCGATCTTGGCCGCGGCGCCCAACGCCGCCTGCAGCGACGTGCCGCAGGCCTGCTGCATCGTGGTGGCCGGGGTGCGCGGATCCAGATCGGTCGACAGCACCGCCTCGCGCGCCAGGTTCCAATCGCGCGAATGGCTGATCACCGCGCCGGCGTTGACCTCGCCCAGACGCACGCCGGCCAGCTCGTAGCGCTCGACCATGGCGCGCAGCACGGTGCTCAGCATCTGCTTGTTGGACAGGGCGGCATAGCTGCCACCGGAGCGGCAGAACGGGGTGCGCAGGCCGCCGACGATGGCGACCGGACGGACCAGACGATCGGATCGAGGAGCCATCACTGTCGTTCTCGGTCGGCCGTTTCGGCCAGGTGGTGCAGCGGTCCGCCGCGAAAGGGCGCGAACCCGGTGCCGAACACGACCCCGGCATCCAGCAGATCCTCGTCGGCCACGATGTCGTCGGCCGCGGCTGCCACGCAGGCCGCCAGGAACGGCTGCAGCAACCGCGCAGCCAGCGCATCGGCATCCGGCCCGTCCGTTGCGTGCGGCTTGCGGTCGGGGCGGCCCTTGGTCCAGGTGTAGAAGCCCTGCCCGCTCTTCTTGCCCAGCTGGCCAGCCGCGATGCGTTCGTCCAGCAGCGCCGCCTGCCGTTGCACGTCCCCGGACACCAGCGTCTCGGCCACGTGGCGGCAGACGTCCAGACCGACGGTATCGGCCAGCTCGATCGGACCCATCGGCATGCCCCAGCGAATGGCGGCGGCATCGATGGTGTCGCGCTCCCGGCCTTCGAGCAACAACGTGAAGGCCTCCATCAGGTAGGGCGCCAGCACCCGATTGACCAGGAAGCCCGGCGCACTGCGGGTCGGCAAGGGAAAGCGATCGATGGCGGCGGCGAAGGCGCAGCCGCGCTCGATGCGTTTCGCATCCGTGTCGGCGTCGTGCACCACTTCCACCAGCGGCATCTTGGCCACCGGGTTGAAGAAGTGCAGCCCGATCAATCGCCCCGGATCGGTCAGCTCGGCGGACAGCTCGGCCAGCGGCAGCGCCGAGGTGTTGGTGGCCAGCAACGCGCCCGGTGCCAGGCGTGGCTCCAGCGTAGCGTACAGCGCCCGCTTGGCGGCCACGTTCTCGCTGATCGCCTCGATGACCACATCGGCCCGCTCGACGCCGTGTCCGTCCGGATCGACGATCATCCGCGCCAGCGCCGCCTTCACCGCGGCGCCGCCCTTCAGTCGCTTGTCGAACAGCCGTCGGGCACGCTCCACCGCCGGCGCGATCAGCTCCGCCGAGCGATCCTGCAGCGTGACCTCCAGCCCCTTCAAGGCGCACCAGGCGGCGATGTCGCCGCCCATCACGCCCGCTCCGACCACGTGCACCCGAGCTCGGCGCATCCGCGCCGTCTCGCTGCCACCCAATCCCTTCAGCCGCTCGCTGAGAAAGAACAGGCGCCGCAGGTTGCGCGCGGTGGGCGAGACCATCAGCTGCCCGACCTGCTCGGCCTCGCCTTCGAACATGCGCGCCCGATCATCACGATGCTCCACCCACAGTTCGATCATCCGGAACGGTGCCGGGTAGTGACGCGGGTCGGCCTTCTCGGCGCTCTTGCGGGTCAGCAGCCGTCCCAGCGCGGCTCGGGCCACCGAACCGTTGGTCAGTCCCGCCAGCGCCGAGGCGCCGGACGAACGACGTCCCGCCAGCACCGCGTGTCGTGCCGCCCAGCGCAGCGAGGCGAACTCTCCCACCAGCTCGTCCACCAGCCCGAGGCGCTTGGCAGCCGGGGCGCGTACCTGTCTTGCGCTCAAGGCCAGTTCCAGACCCTTCAGCCCGCCGAGCCGTTCGGTGATGCGCACCGTGCCCCCCAGGCCGGGAAAGATGCCCAGCTTCACCTCGGGAAAGCCGAGCCGGGTGGCGGGCACATCCAGCGCCAGGATCCAGTCGCAGCACAGCGCAAGCTCCAGCCCGCCGCCCAGGCAGAAGCCGTGCACGGTGGCCGCGGTGGGACAGGCCAGGCTCTCCAATCGGGCGAACACCCGGTGCCCTTCGCGGATGCGTTCGCTGACCGCTGCCGCGTCGGTGTAGCCGTCGAACTCGTGGATGTCGGCACCGAGGATGAAGCTGCCCGGCTTGGCCGAACCGAGCACCAACGCGACGAGCGAGGCCTGCTCGGCCCAGGCGAGCACCCGGTCCAGCTCCTCGATGACCGCCTCGCTCAGCGCGTTGACCGAGGCATCCGCCCGGTCCGCGTCCAGCCACAGGATGGACTCGTCATCGAGCCGCACCCGCCAGTGCTTCAGCTGATCGGGCGCCGGCAACGGCGCGACATCGTCGGGGACTGCGTTCATGGCGGGCTCACGGGTGGGCGTCCATCACGCCGGGTGGATCGACCGGCAGGCTTCAACGTCGCCCGCCCAGGACCGCCTCGATGGCGGCACGCGCCTCCGGCGAATCCAGGCGTTCGGCAAAGCAGGCATTCTCGCGCTCGATGGTGGCCGCGATCGAGACCGGCTCGGCGCGGCACAGCCGGCGTGTCTGACGCACCGCCTCGACCGGCAGCGCGGCGATGCGCCGCGCCGCCGTCATGACGGTCTCGTCCAGCATCTCCGGCGCCACGCAGGCATTGATCAGGCCCGACGACTCGGCCGCCGCCGCGTCCAGCCGCTCGCCCAGCAGGAACATCGCCATCGCCCGTCGGTAGCCGATCAGCTCCACCAGCAGGCGGCTGGAACCGGCCTCGGGCACCAATCCCAGCGGCACGAACGGCGCACCGAACTGCGCCGACGGCGTGGCGAACACCAGATCGCAATGCAGCAGCAACGTGGTGCCGATGCCGATCGCCGCCCCGTCCACCGCGGCCAGCATCGGCTTGTCACCGCGCCCCAAGGCGTTCAGCACGCGCACCACCGGAGTGTCGGCGTCGAAGCTGTCGAGCGTCAGGAAATCGTTCAGGTCGTTGCCGGCGGAAAAACAGCCCCCGGTGGCGCGCACCACCAGGCAGCGCAGCTCATCGTCGCTGGACAGCCGCTCGAGCGCGTCGGCCAACCGCGCGTACATCGCCGAGGTGAACGCGTTCTTCTTGGCGGGCCGATCCAGCGTCACGCTCAGCACCGCACCGTCCTGCTCGACGATGAGGCCGTTGGCGCACTCCATGTCGGGCGCGGTGGCGCGGGCGGCGTCCGGGGCCGCGCCCGGGGCGGCGTCGGGGGCGACGTCGGGGGCGGCGGCGCTCGCCGCGGTGGTCGATCCAGAGTGGCTCATGCGCGGCAGGATACCCCTCAGAACGTGAGCTGCGTCGACAGGTAGGGCACCACGCGCGCCTCCTGCGGATCCCACGCCAGATCGATGCGCAGATCGCGTCGGCTGAGCGCCTCGAGCTTGTAGCGCGCGCCGATGCCGCCGCGCACCAGCACGTCGTCCACCTCGACCGCATCGATCGGCCAGGCGTTGCCGGCATCGGCGAACACCACCCAGCGCAGCGCGGGACGCAGCAAGGAGGCGCGCAGGTATTCCACGTTCAGCAGCAGGCGCACATCGCCCTCGCGCTGGCCCTTCTGCACCCCGCGCAGGATCTCGCCGCCACCGATCGCGTAGAAGCGATCGCCGAACGGCGCGTTCTCGCTGACACCGGCCGACAGCGACAGGTTCAGGTTGTCCAGGCCCGAGCCGACCGGGTGATACCAGGCCAGCCAGCCGTCGACCCGATGCCAATCGAAATCCGATCCCAGCTGCCGATTGGCGAACGAGAACGCCGCGCCGGTGCGGGTACCGCGGCGTCGGTAGCGATCGCGGTGAACGGCGCGGTGTTCCAGCCCCACGCGCCAGCCCAGGTCAGTGCCACCGACCGTGTCGCCCGCCACCCCCTGCTCCAGCGTGTAGTCACGGTGCTCGAGAGCGGCGCCGTAGAACAGGCGCAGCCCCTGCACGCCGTCCCGCTCGCTCAGCCAGCTGGCCAGTGTCACGCCGAGCCGGAACGAGGCCAGCTGGCCCTCGCCCACCGACTCGCGTTCCGCCCCCGCGTCGGCCTGGAAGCCCACCTGTCGATCGGCAATGCCCAGCCTGACCCCCACGCCGTTGTCGCTGCCCAGAAAGCGCGGCACGTCGTAGTCCAGCGAGTGCACGAAGCCGCCACGCCCCTGGCCGTCGTCCTCCTGCCGCCACTCGCTGGTCAGCTTCATCTCGTGCAGCCGTCCGAGGAAGTTGCTCCACTCCAGGCTCACCCCTGCCCGCACTTCGCCGTCCGAGGTGCGCGACACGCGCGGCAGCCCCAGGAAGAAGAACTTCTCTCGCACCACATAGCGCACCTCCAGCAGCTGTCCGGGCACGTTCGGCAGCTCCTGCAGCTCGATGGCCGTACCGTCGTGTCGGGAGGGGACCCGGAGCTGCATCGCACGGGCCCGATCGGACGAGGGCAACGGGTGCAGCTCGACGCGCACGCTGCGGAACAGGCCCAGATCCTCCAGCCGGGTCAGCCCATCGATCACATCGTCCAGCACGCAGGGCATCCCGGTGCGCTGCGGCAGCTCGCGCGCCATCACCTGCGCGCGCGTGACGCGATTGCCCTCGAACCGAATCGCCGCCACATCACCGCTGCACAGCTCCGCGTTCGGCACCTCGTCAGCGGCGTGCGACCACGCCATCACCGCCCACAGCATCACCGAGGCGCCGGCACGCGCAGCGGCACGCGCCGCGACGATCGGCGCGCACCGGTGCGGACGGCAGGGGGACGTGAGGCGTTCGGCAGGCACGCGAAGGCGGAGGCGGTCGATTCGGCAGGCTTGCCCCTTGCATCGGCAGCGTCCGCACCAGCCGGACCATGCCGGGCGAGCGAGCACCCGCGCCGGCATCGCTATGTGACCGATATCACAACCTGGGCAGACTGCCCGCCATCGGTCGACGACCCGGATCGTTCCGGTCCGTTGCGCCAGGGGGCGTGCAGGCCGCCTCCAGCAGATCGGCCATTCGCGCGGTGCCGGGCGGCATCGTCACGCTGTCCTGCGGGGCGTACACGGCCGCGTCCAGCGCCCGCAGCGTCGTGGCCGCTTCGGCGTCGGGCAGTCGCTGGGCCAGTGCCGGCAGGGAACCGGGAGGGCGATCCGGCCAGCGCGCCCGGCCCCAGGCCAGCACCGCGTCGGCCAGCCGTGCCGGTGAGTCGCCCGCCTGATGGTCGCGAACCGCTTGCAACGCCTGACCGGCATCCGGAGCGGCGTCGGGTCGCGCGACCCGCGTCGGCCGAACCGCCGCGGCCCGGCCGGCCTTGCGCCACCACAGCAGCGCGGTGATGGCCCAGCCGAGCAGCGCGGCCAGCGCCAGCCAGCGCCAGAATCCACCCATCGCCCCGATCGTGCCGATCGTGCGCTGACCACCGGCCAGGGCCTCCCCCGCCGCCGTCGATACATCCGCACCGCCACCGACGGGATCGCTCGGTGGCGCCAGCGCAGCCGGCGAGGCGGTTGCGTCCGGTTCGGCCGGTGCGACGTGAATCCGCGTCGCCGGCAAGGTCGCGGTGCGCTCGCGACCGGCCAGGGTGTCGAACCAGCTGACCGTGGTCGGCGGCAGGTCCAGCGTGCCGGGTTGCTCGGGCACCACCGCCCAGGCGATGCGCTGCTCGGTCAGCACGCCGGCATCGCTGGCACCTTCCACCCGCTCGGGCGCCTCGGCGTACAGCGAGGCGCCCGGCAGCTCGGGCGGCTCGAGGGTCGGCATCTGCGTGCTCATCGCGCCCAGTGCGCGCAGCGTCACCGTCCGGGTCAACGGCACCCCGACCCGGGTTGCCGCATCGGCCCCGGCCGGCACGTCCAGGGAGGGATCCGTGCCGCTCCACACCCCTTCCAGCGACACCTCACGCGCCGGGAACCACCAGCCCCCGCTGCCCGGCGGACGTCCGCGCACCTGCAGCTCGATCGGCTCGGTACGACGCAGCACACGCCGCGACTGGGTGAAGAAGCCACGCACCCGATCCGGGTCCACCGGTACCGACGCATCGAGCGCTACCGGCTCGATGGTGATCGATCCGCTGCGCTGGGGGAACAGGGCGTAGCGCCGTTCGACCACGTCGTACTCGCGTCCGTCGCGCACGCGTCGCACGCGCCGGTCCTCGCCCAGACGCTGCACGCGCAGACCCTCGGCGAGCGGCTCACCGAGCGCCGCATCCAGGAAATCGATCGCCTGGAACACGCTCAGGGTCATCACCACCTGCCCCTGGACCCAAGGCGATGTCTCGTCCACCGAGGCCTCCAGGAAGACCAGGCGCTCGCCGGCGGTCGGCGCCTCGGTCACTTCCAGCGTCTGCAGATCGGAGGTGACACCATCGACGGTGACCGGCGGCACCGTGAACACGCCGACGCGCCGCGGCGACAGCTCCAGCGTCCAGCTGCTGCGATCGCGACGCACGCCGTCGATCACATCGCTCTGCCGCGAGCGCGAGCGCCCGACGATGTCGAACACCTGCTCCAGCACCCGCGTGTCCAGCTCGCCCGCCACGTCGGTGGCGATCACGGTCAACGCCACCGTCTCGCCGAGCGCGACGCTGCCCCGGTCCAGACGAGCCACCACGCTGCCGGTGGGCACCGGCGCCGCGACCGAGGGCGCACCGGATGACTGCGCCGACACCGGCGTCGGGGCCTGCAGCAGGAGCGGTGCGGCGCCCAGCAGCAGCCAGCCCATGAATGCGATTCGCCGATGACGGCGATGCCTACCAACCCGATCCATCGTCGGTCACCTCCGGATATTGCAGCCGATGGCTGTGCTCGAGCTTGCGACGCAGCAGCCCACCCGGATCATCCGGGACGCGTCTCAGCAACTGCTCGAGCGACTGCTGCCGTTCATCGAGCTCGGCGGTTGCCTGTCCCTCTGGCGAATCCGCAGCCGTCGGCTCATCACCGAGCCCTGACGAGTCCGACGCCGATGCCTGTTCAGCTGATGCATCCGCCGGCGGCGGCTCGTCGTCCTGGTCCAGCGCGCGCCGCGCGTCATCCGCGGCGCGCTCATCGTTCCCTGGCTCCGACGGATCGGTCGAGGCGTCGCCGCCCGGTTCGCCCTGTTCGCCCTGCTCGCCCTGCTCGCCCTGTTCGCCCTGTTCGCCCTGTTCGCCTTGCTCGCCCTGCTCGCCCTGTTCGCCCTGTTCGCCCTGCTCGCCCTGCTCGCCCTGCTCGCCCTGTTCGCCCTGTTCGCCCTGTTCGCCTTGCTCGCTCTGCTCGCCCTGCTCGCCCTGTTCGCCCTGTTCGCCCTGTTCGCCCTGTTCGCCCTGTTCGCCCTGCTCGCCCTGCTCGCCCTGCTCGCCCTGTTCGCCCTGTTCGCCCTGTTCGCCCTGTTCGCCCTGCTCGCCCTGTTCGCCCTGTTCGCCCTGTTCGCCCTGTTCGCCCTGTTCGCCCTGTTCGCCCTGTTCGCCCTGTTCGCCCTCGACCAACTCGGCCAGCCTGGCCGCGATGTCGCGCGCCGCGCGAGCCTGGACATCATCGGGGGCATCGCGCAGCAGCCGATCGAAGCCCTGCACCGCCTCCTCGTAGCGCTCGGCACGCGTGGCGGCCAGTGCCCGGTTGTAGACCAGGCGCTGGCGTGCCCGGGCATCGGTGGTCTCCTGCAGCGCCTCGTCGAAGGCCTGCAGCGCCTCGTCGGCACGCCCGGCACGCAGCTCGGTGATGCCGCGCCATTCGGCATCCGGGGCCGCTTGCCGTGCCGCATCGATGTCGCCCTCGGCCAGCCGAGCCGCGGCGCGACCGGCCGGTGTGCGAAACAGATCGCCGGGCCTGTCGGCCGAGGACTGGGCCTGCACGATGTCGCCGACGATGACGACGCTGCCGAGCAGCGCACCGAGCGACAGCCGCGCAGCGATGACCGGCCCACGCCGCCAGCGGGCCGGCGGGCAGGCCCGGTCGGGCCGTGTGATGAGCCGGGTCCTCATGAGCGGAAAGGTGGCGGATCGTCGGCATCGACGCGTCGCCGGAACAGCCACAGGGCGGCCAACGCCAGCGGCCAGAGCAACCACGGTCCACGTTCGATCCAGAACCGTTGCCGCCCGGCGACCTCGTCCGACTCATCGGCCAGGCCGGCCGGAGGCGTGCGCGGTGTCGTCGCGCCCGCGCCCTGCAACCGGGTCAGATCTCGATCATCGCTGGTGAGCATCGCGAAGCGCCCACCGCCCGCATCGGCCAGGCGTGACAGGGCCTCGGGGTCGAGCCGAGGTACCACGATCGCGCCATCGGGCCGCTTGGCGAACTGCCCATCGTCCAGACGCAGTGGTGTGCCGGCGGTGGTGCCCACGCCCAGCACCGACAGGCGATGCCCGGCGGCAGCGGCGCGTCGGGCCGCCGCCATGTCGCGCTCCTGCGGTTGCTGATCGGTCAGCAGGAACAACGCCCCGCCGGTCGCGCCCGCCCCCTCCAGCAACTGCACCCCCTCACCGATCGCCAGGTCCAGGCGGCTGCCCTGCACCGGCACGATGTCCGGGCCCAGCGAACGAACGAAGGTGTCCAGCATGCCCGCATCGTCGGTCAGCGGACTGATCACGTAGGGCCGCTCGGCGAATCCGACCAGCGCGAACCGCGAGCCGACGGCATCGCTACGCTGCAGCAGATCGGTCACCTTGTAACGGGCCCGCGTGATCCGGTCGGGTGGCAGATCGGTGGACAGCATCGAACGGGACAGGTCGAACAGGATCACCGTGCTGGCCGGCGCCTCGAACACCGGTACCGCACGACGCTCGAACACCGGTCCGGACAGGATCAGCAACGCCAGCAACCAACCGATCAGCAGCGCCAGCGGCCCGCGCAAGCGGGCACCCGGTGCCGGCTGGTCGCCAGTCTCGATCACGTAGGGGCGCAAGTCCGGATCGACCTCCGCCTCCCAGCCACTGGACCGGTGGATGGCATGCCGGTACCACCACGTCCAGGCCAGCAACACCACCGGCACGAGCAACAGCCAAGCCGGACGCAGGAACGACAGCGGCACGAACGCCTCCGGCATCACGGTCGCCGTCCCGACGCGTTAAGCCCCGCCCAGCCGAAAGACAGCAGCAGGGCCGCCGCCAGGGGCCAGGCGTGCAGTTCGACCACCGGACGCACCGGCTCGGGAACACCGGCGCTGGGTTCGATCTCGTCGATGGCCGCATAGATTGCCTCTAGCTCCTCGGTGCTGCGAGCACGAAAGAAGCGCCCACCGGTGGCCGCGCTGATGCGTTGCAGCACGCCTTCATCGATCTGCGGCCGGCGCATGCCGGCCATCACGCCACGCGACTCCGACCCCACCCCGATGGTATGGATGCGCACCCCGCTCTGGGCGGCAGCCTGTGCCGCCTCCAGCGGCGTCACCACGCCGGCCGAGTTCTCGCCATCGGTCAGCAGGATCAGCACGCGCGACTCGCTGTCGGTCTCGCGCAGCCGCTTGACCGACAGCCCGATCGCATCCCCGATCGCGGTATCGCGCCGCGCCAGACCGACGCTGGCCTCGTCCAGGAAGTGCTGCACGCTGGCGTGGTCGGTGGTCAGCGGCGTCTGCACGTAGGCCTCGGTGCCGAACATCACCAGCCCGATGCGATCGCCGTCGCGCCGCTCCACGAAGCGCTTGGCCACCTCGCGCACCACCGCCATGCGCGTGGCCCGGCGGTTGCCGGCGTACAGATCCTGCTCGGCCATGCTGCCGGAGATGTCGATCGCCAGCATCAGGTCGCGCCCGGCCGGCTCGAACGGTATCGGCTCGCCCAGCATCTGCGGACGCACCAGCGCCAGCACCAGCAGCAGCCAGCCGGCGAGCAGCCACCGGTCGGGTCGAACGCCCCGCGTCGGGCCGCTGACCGGCGTGCCGATGAATCGCCCCACATCCGGCACGCGCAGGGCCGGCTCGACCGGCGCGCGACGCGGCGGCAGGATCCGCCACGCCAGCCAGGGCAGCGGCAGCACCAGCAGCGCCCAGGGCCAGGCAAGCACCACGTCGGTACCGGGTAGCGGAAGGCTCATGCCGGCGGCCTGCCGGCAAGCGCATCGGCCGAGGACCGCGCAGACGCCGGCGATCGATCCTCACCGCCGGCTGCGGACTGGCGGCAGCGTTGCTCGGCCACGTCGATCAGCGTCTCCAGCGCGTCGCGAATCGCACGTCGCGTCGCCGGTGGTACCGCGGCGGCAGGACGGTACGGTACCTGGGCCAGTGCGGCGACCGGCTCGGTGGTGAAGCGCTGCTGTCCGATCATCCTGTCCAGGTGCTGTAGCCAGGCCGAACCGCTGAGCGGCGCGATCCGCTCGCGTGCCTCGATCACCAGGGCAACGCGTCGCGCCAGCGTGGCCGCCTCGGCCACCCAGGCACGCTGTGCCTGAAACGTCGACTCGCTCGGCGGCGCCTCGATCGGCGCATCGCCAGCCGTCGTGTCGGACGTGTCGGGCGTGTCGGCCCGCACCGATGCGGCCAGCCGGGCGTCCAGCTCGGCCAACGCCGCGCGCGCCTCGCCGACCCAGGCCAGCCGGCCCTGCATGGCTTGACGACGTCGGTGCGCCCGACGCAGCAGCACGGCCATCAGCAGGGCCAGCACCAGCGCCGCGAGCACGGCCAGCACCACGGCCGGCCAGGCGATCGTGCCGCCGGGCAGCCGTGCGCCTCCCAACCCATCGAGCGCCTCCAGCAAGGCCTGTCGCTGCTCGTTCATGACCTGGCGGGCGGCGGGCGTGAACTCCCGGCTCCGTGAAGCAACGCCCGGGCGCTGTCCATCAGATCGTCGGCGGTGTCGATCTCGATGCGCCGGTGCCGCCCGAGCAGCAGGGCGGCCTCCAGGCGTTGCTGCTCGGCCAGGAACCGGGCGCGGTAGTGCGCGCGCTGTTCGGGTGCACCGATCCGAGTGCGCATCGATCGCCCGGCCCGCGCGATGCGTGCCGCCACGCTGAGCGTGCGGCTGGACGGCAGCTGCCGGTCCAGCGGATCGAGCACCTGCACCGCGCTCAGCTGACGCGAGGCCAGGCGCCCCCCCAGCAGCATCGCCGCCCGCTCGTCGAAGCCTGCGAAGTCGCTGAACACCAGGATCGAGCAGCCCGGATGCGCCACGCTGCCCAGCCGCTCCAGCGTGCGCGACAACGGCACGCCGTCATCGCTCGGTACGCGACGCTGCGCCTGCACGATGGCCCGAAACAGCGCCATCAGGCCGCGCCGACCGCTGTCCGGACGCACCTCGGCGTGCCAGTCGTCGCAGAACACGAGCCCGCCGACCCGATCGCGCGCCGCGATCGCCGACCACCCCGCAAGGCTTGCCAACCGGGCGGCGATCACCGACTTGTACGCGCCGCGCGTGCCGAAGCGCATCGTCGAGCGCGCATCGATCACCAGGTGCACCGGCCGCTCGCGCTCCTCCACGAACAGCTTGGTGTGCGGCTTGCGCAACCGAGCGGTCACCTTCCAGTCGATCATCCGCACATCGTCACCGGGCAGGTACTCGCGCACCTGCGCGAAGTCCAGGCCTCGCCCCAGCCGCACCGAGGCGGCCGGTCCCGCCAGATCCGCCAGGCTGCGTCGCCGACGACGGGTCAAGGCCACCGCCGCGCTGCGCAGCTGCACCAGTTCGTCGAGCGAGGTACTGGCGACCGAGGCGAATCCTGCGCCCGCCGACGACGGGCTCGCCGACCGCTGGCTCGTCACGCCACGGCGACCTCGCGCAGCAAGGCATCGATGACCGCATCACCGTCGATGCCGTCCGCCTCGGCCTCGTACGTCAGCAGCACGCGGTGGCGCAGCACATCGTGCACCACCGCCTGGACATCGGCCGGCGAGACGTAGTCACGCCCATCAAGCCAAGCATGGGCCCGCGCGCAGGCATCGAGCGCCAGCGTGCCGCGCGGGCTGGCCCCGACCTGGATCCAGCGCGCCAGATCCGCCGCGACGCCCTGACCCGTCAGCGCATCGGCCACCCGGTCGGCCAGCGCATCACCGCTCGGATCGCTCATCCCGGCGCTGCCGATCGACACCGCCGAGGCTTGCGTCGCCGGCCCCCGACTGGTGGTCACCAACCGGACCAGGTAGTCCTCGACGCTGTCGGACAGGTGCACGTCCAGCACCTGCCGGCGCGCCTCGAACAGCGTCTCCAGGGCCAGGCTCTCGATCGGTGCGTCGTGTCCCTGACCGCGTTGACGCGATTCGCCTCGCACCAGCCGAAGGATCTCGGCTTCTCGCGCCGCATCCGGATACCCGACGCGCACATGCATCAGGAAGCGGTCCAGCTGCGCCTCGGGCAACGGGTAGGTGCCCTCCTGCTCGATCGGGTTCTGGGTGGCCATCACCATGAACGGTGCGGGCAGCGGGTAGGTGCGGTGACCGACCGAGATCTGCTGCTCGGCCATCGCCTCGAGCAGCGCCGACTGCACCTTGGCCGGGGCCCGGTTGATCTCGTCGGCCAGCACCAGCTGATTGAACAGCGGGCCCTGCTGGAACACGAAGCTGCCATCCTGCGGTCGGTACACCTCGGTGCCGGTCAGATCGGCCGGCAGCAGGTCGGGGGTGAACTGCACCCGCTGGTAGCTGGCCTCGAGCCGATCGGACAGCGCCTTGATGGCGCGGGTCTTGGCCAGCCCCGGTGCGCCCTCGACCAGCAGGTGCCCATCGACCAGCAGCGCGATCAGCAGGCGCTGCACCAATCGCTCCTGACCGATGACCGCGCGTTCCAGATCCTGGCGCAGCGCATCCAGCGCGGCGCGGCAATCCACTGACCTCATCGATCAGCGGACCGTGACGTCGATGACGTCGGAAGCGCCGTCGAACCTGACGAGGATCTGGGCGTTGCCGGCGATCTGCCCGGAGGTGACGAGCCCGCCGACGCTGACGGTTGCCACGTTGACGTTGTCGCTGGAGAAGGTGGCCCGGTCGGTCACGTCGCGACCCTCGTCGTAGTCGTCTCCGGTGGAGACGCGCAACTGCGCGCTCTGGCCGCCGGCATCCAGCGTCAGACGGTCGCCCCGGTCGATCGACAGGCGCTCGCTGCTCGATCCGGAGCCGCTGACCCCGACGCGCGCCGTGGCGCTGATGTCGTCGCCGCAGGCGGCCTGCACCACCGCATCCCCGGCACGCTCGGCCTCGACCAACCCACGGGTGCCGGCCAGGTTGCCGACCGTGACCGCATCGCCACTGGACACGCTCCAGTCCACGCCATCGGTCACATCGACGTTCCGCGTCGTGCCCTCGCCGGTGTAGGTCGCCGTGGCGGACAGCTGCGTGGTCGCGCCGATTCTCAGCGTCTGCAGCGCGCTTGGCAGCGACAGCTCGGTCAAGGTGGCGGGGACTTGCAGCTGCCTCGTGGCGGTGACGCCACCGACGCTGGCCGTCAAGCTCAGCTCGCCGACCGACGTGGGCACCACGCGCGTCGCACCGGTGGCCGGGTCGTCGGACTCGACCTTGCGCAGGCTGGCGCCGGCACCGGGTGTCCAGTCCACATCGCCCAGCAGCCGGCTGCTGCCGTCGGCGAAGGCACCGATCGCCACGTAGCGCGACGCGCTGCATCGATCGGGTGCCGCGGCGCCATCGATGCTGGCGATCGAGGACAGCTCGGCGCCGGACACCCGGACGTTCAGCACCTCGGAGCGCACCCCGCCGATGCTCACGCTCAGCTGCGTGGTTCCGTCGGCTCGACCGGTCAGCACGCCATCGCGCGAGACGCCCAGCACGGCCGCATCCTCGACGCGCCAGTCGCGATCGCCCGTATCGATCTCGACCGCCGAGGAGCCCGATCCCTGCCCGTTCAAGCTCAGCGCCAGGCGCTCGCCCACCCCGATGCTGAAGTCCTCGGCCACTCCGTCCGGCACCCTTTCCGGCGCCCCTTCCGGACGCTCGATCGTCAGCGTGCGCAGCCCGAGGCGCTGCACCTCGATGGCCTCCTCGAACGGTCGCTCGTCACCACGGCAACCGATCAGCACCAACAGCCCGAACGAGCCGGCGAGGACGACGCGCTTCACTGGAAGACCCTTCACGAACGGCTTCATGGGGCATTCACTCTCAGACCGATGACCAGGGCGTCCAGGTCGAGTCCGTCCTCGACCGCGTACTTGCGATACTCCGCGCTCAGCAACAGGCCGGGCACCCGCTCGAAGCGCTGCACCAGCCCGATGCTGACCCGGCCGCCGGCGAAGTCCTCGTCGACCGTGGTGGCCGAGGGATTCTCCCGCAATGCCTGCTCGGCCTCGAAGGCGACGTAGCCGAGCACGATGTAGCCGGCCAGTCCGCGCTCGGGCGGAGACTCGAAGCGCACGCCGGCCCCGTAGGCCAGCGGCAGCTCCAGCTCGAAGCCATCGTCGCGACCCTCGCGAAAGCCTGCGTCCGCGTGCAGTTCCAGACCGATGCCGGGCAGAACGTAGGCACCCAGCGTGGCGGTGACGAACGCGGGGTAGAAATCCAGCTCGCCGACCCGCACGCCACCGATGCCGATGCCGGCTTGCGCGTACAGCGGTCCACCCACGTAGCGCTCATCCGCCGACAGCGACCCGGCGCCCATCGCCACCGCCACGGCGCACACCCACTTTGCCACCCGCTTCACACGCTGCCCAACCATCGCAAGGATCGAGTCGGCGACGATACCAGTGTCGGCCCGCGCGCCGGCATCATCCGACCCGCTTCAGGGCCGCGAAGGCCTCCAGCGCGCGCACTCGGCTGGCCTTCAGATCCACCAGCGGCGCCGGATAGTCGAGCCCGGCCCGCTGCGCCGGCGGCAGCTCCCAGGGCTTGTGCAGGCAACGCTTGTCGATACCGGCAAGCTCCGGTACCCAGTGGCGCACGTAGGCACCCTCACGGTCGAACTTCTCGCCCTGCAGCACCGGATTGAACACGCGGAAGAACGGCGCGGCGTCGGCCCCGCAGCCCGCCGCCCATTGCCAGCCCAGCGTGTTGCTGGCCAGGTCCGCATCCACCAGCGTATCGCGGAACCAGGCCTCGCCGTGGCGCCAATCGATCAGCAGGTTCTTGATCAAGTAGGAGGCGACCACCATGCGCACCCGGTTGTGCATCCAGCCGGTGGCGTACAGCTGGCGCATGCCGGCATCCACGATCGGCACGCCGGTGAGGCCACGTTGCCAGGCCGACAGCCAGGGCGCAGGTTCCGGATTCCACGCGAATCGCTCGAAGCGTCGGTCCAGCGGCGCGTGCAACGTGTCCGGGAAGTGGTACAGCATGGCCGCGCCGAATTCGCGCCACACCAGCTCCTTGGCGAACACCGTCTCGCCCTCGCCCAGCTCGGCGATCGATCGCCCGTCGCACAGCGCGGCCAGCGCCTGCCGGGGTGACAGCTCGCCGTGGTGCAGCGCCGGCGACAGCCGCGAGGTGCCGTCAACACCGGGCACGTCGCGCGCGTCGTCATAGGCGTGCACCGGAGCGTCCAGGAACTGCTGCAGCCGCTGCATCGCCGCGCGCTCGCCGATCGGCCAACCGTCCAGCAACTCGGGCGCCCAGGCGTGATCCGGCAGCAGGCCCAGCGTGGTCACATCGCTGGAGAAACCGTTCTCGTGCAGCGCGCTCATCAGCGGCGCGTCGTGCTGCCAGCCGCCCAGCGCGTCCGGCGCCGGCAGCACCTCCACGCCGCCACGCTCGTCCAGGCGTGCCGCCACCGTGCGCCAGTACGGCGTGTACACCCGATACGGCGTGCCGTCCTTCTTCAGCACCTCCCAGGGCTCGTGCAGCAGCTGCGCGTTGAAGGTATGGGGGGTGTGCTCGGCCAGTGCCTGCTTGATCGCCGTGTCCCGGGCGATGCCGGCCGGATCGTAGCGCCGATTCCAGAACACCCGGATCGGCTCGGCGACCGGATCGGCCGAGGCGCCGCTCAACACCTCGATCAGCGAGCGCAGTACCGACGACGGCTCGCCTTGCGCAAGCAGCAAGCGGGTGCCGATGGCCTCCAGATCCTGCTGCAGGGACACCAGCGATCGATGCGTCCAGGCCCGGCTGGCAGCCCCGGTCGCCTGTTCGCGCCCCTGCTCGTCCCGCGCCTGCTCGTCCCCCTTAGGCGACTCGTCGATCCACAGCGGCACCACACGCTCGATGCCGGCCGCGGCACAGGCGTGCAGCGCCGGGTTGTCGGCCAGGCGCAGGTCCTGACGCAGCCAGACGATCGCGGTCCTCACGACACCGCCTTCTCGATGCGCCCGTGCGCACCGTCGATCGCCTGCAGCGGCGACGGCATCGACGACGCCCCCGGCTCGTCCACGTCGGTGCTCAGCAGCGCACCGCTGGCCGAACGGCCCAGCTCGGCGGCGTTGGCCTCGTCGGTATCCAGGTGCATTTCCAGCACATAGCTGTCCTTGACGCGGATCAGCACATCGCCGAACACCAGATCGCGCGGCCCGCCGACGATCGCCACGGCGACCTCGTCACGGTCGGCCACGCCGAAACGTTCGGCATCGTCAGGATGCATGTGGATGTGGCGACGTGCGCAGATCAGCCCTTCGGCCAGCTCCACGCAGCCGGCCGGCCCCTCCAGCGTGATCGCGGCAGAGCCTGCCACCTTGCCCGAATCGCGCACCGGCGCATCCACGCCGAGGTGAAACTCGTCGGTGCGCGAGATCTCGATCTGGTCCACGTCGCGCAGTGGCCCCAGCACCCGCACCCCATCGATCCGGTCCCGCGGCCCGATCAGGTCGACCCGCTGCTCGCAGGCGAACTGGCCGGGTTGCGACAGCGCCCGGTCGGGCGTGGGCCGGGCCTCGTCGCCGAACAGGCGGGCGAAGGTGGCCGCCGTCAGGTGGCAGTGCCGCGCGCTGATCGCGATCGGCACCTGCAGCGGCGGGCGGACGCTGGCGGCGCGGGCATCCACCAGCACCCGCGCGTGCCGGGCGATCATCGACTCCTCGTTGCTCTTCACCACCAGCGCCTCCACGCGCGAGCGGTCCGAGGTGATGCGGGCGAACTCGCCGTCGCGGCGCACCAGCCCGTCGCGGTTGCGGTCCAGGTCCAGCTGCACCCCCAGGAACTCCAGGCGCTGCAGGATGCGCGCGCGCATGCTGGCACTGTTCTCGCCGATGCCGCCGGTGAACACGATCGCGTCCAGCCCGCCCATCGCCGCGGCGTAGGCGCCGATGTACTTGCGCGCCCGGTGGGCGAACACGTTGATCGCCAGGCGCGAGCGGTCATCGCCCTCGGCCGCCGCCGCCTCGATCTCGCGCAGGTCGTTGGAGCGTCCGGACAGCCCGGCCAGCCCGCTGCGCCGGTTCAGCAGATCGTCCAGCTGGTCCGCATCGTAGCCGGCGCGCAGCAGCGCCAGCAGCGCGCCGGCATCCACGTCGCCGGCGCGACTGCCCATGACCAGACCTTCCAGCGGCGTGGCGCCCATGCTGGTCTCGGTGGAGCGGCCGTACTCGACCGCGCAGGCGCTCGCGCCGTTGCCCAGGTGCAGGGTCACCAGGCGAAGCTGATCGAGCGGTGTCTCCAGGAAGTCGGCGGCAATCGCGCTGACGTATTCGTGCGACAGGCCGTGGAAGCCGTAGCGGCGGATGCCGTGCGTCTGCGCCACCTCGGCATCGATGGCGTAGTGCACCGACCGGCGCGGCATGCGCGCATGGAAGGCGGTGTCGAAGGCGGCCACCTGCGGCACCTGCGGCAGCTCGGCCAGGCAAGCGCGGATCGCCGCGGCGGCCGGCGGGTTGTGCAACGGGGCGATGTCGGCGCAGGCATCGATACCGGCCAGCAGCGCCTCGTCGATGAAGGCCGGCTCGGTCATCTCGGATCCGCCGTGCACCACCCGGTGCCCGACCACATCGATGCGACGCGTGCCGAGCACCTCGGCCACCTCGGTCAGCACCTGCCTGACCGCTGCGACGTGCCCGTCGGCGGCCTCGTCGATGCGCTCGACCAACCCGCGAAGCAGCGTGCCGTGCGAGCGTTCGGTGGTCAGGGCGGGCAGTTCGAACAGCGCGTACTTGACGCTGGAGGATCCGCAATTGAGCACGAGTACGATCATGGCGCGGGAGTCTACGCGCGCGACCCGCGAACGGTGAGCCCCGACGGTGCAGGCCCCAAAACGCGAAAGCCCCGCACGAGGCGGGGCTTTCGATACTGCGAGGGTCCGAGGACCCGGCCACGATGGACCTTGATTACATCGCGGAGACGTTGACCGCCGCCGGGCCCTTCTGGCCCTGCTCGATGTCGAAGGAGACCTTCTGGCCTTCGTCGAGCGTCTTGTAACCATCGCCATTGATGGCGGTGTGGTGGACGAACACGTCCTTGCCACCGTCTTCAGGAGCGATGAAGCCAAAGCCCTTCGCTGCGTCGAACCACTTCACTGTACCAGTACTCAAGATAATACCCTTCTAGTATAGAAACACTGTGTGGGAGAACCCGCGGCCCCGTTTGGAAACCGCCGACCGATCCATCGGATCCGGCCAGCGATCCAGGTGACGGACTTCCCTGGAAAACGGCTGCGACGCCTCGATGACGCGTCGCACCCCTGACACCCAGCACGTTCTGCTGCGTGTCACGATTATGAGGAGTTGTGCGCGTCAACACAAGTCTTGGGCGCGCGAAACCGGCCCGAAAGACGCCGCGACGATCGATGCGGACCCGCACTCGCCGCGCAGCGGGATGCACGGCCCCCTTCGGCTACAATCGCCGCCCGCCACCACCGCCCGACCGCATCAGTACATGAGTGACGATTTCACGGTCGGGCAACGCTGGATCAGCGACACCGAGACCGACCTGGGGCTGGGCACGATCGTGGAGGTCGAGTTCCGCCAGCTCGCCATCGTGTTCCTGGCCACCGGCGACATGCGCCGCTACGCCAAGGAGACCGCCCCGCTCACGCGGGTCGCCTTCGTGGTCGGCGACACCATCGCCAGCCACGAGGGCTGGCAGCTGGAGATCGGCGAGGTGGTCGACAGCGACGGCCTGCTGACCTATCACGGCACCCGCGTCGACACCGGTGCCGCGGCCACGCTCGAAGAGCAGGACCTGGACAACTTCCTGCGCTTTCGCACCCCGCGCGATCGCCTGTTCGCCGGGCTGATCGACGGGCAGCGCTGGTACATGCTGCGCCGCGACGTATTCGAGCAGCGCGACCGGCTGGCACGCTCGCCGATCCGCGGGCTGATGGGTCCGCGCGTCTCGGTGCTGCCGCACCAGATGCACATCGCGGTCGAAGCCCTGTCGCGCGCCTCGCCCCGCCTGCTGCTGGCCGACGAGGTCGGACTGGGCAAGACCATCGAGGCCGGGCTGATCGTGCACGCCCTGCTGGTGCGCCGTCGCATCTCGCGCGTGCTGATCGTGGTGCCCGAGCCGTTGCTGCACCAGTGGCTGGTGGAGATGTACAGAAAGTTCAACCTGCGCTTCGCGCTGTTCGACACCGAGCGCTTCGAGGCGGCCGCGGACTCGGCGCCGGACAACAACCCGTTCCTGTCCGAGCAGCTGGTGCTGATCTCCAGCCAGACGCTGCTGGACGATGCGGTCGGCCAGGACATCGGCGACACGGCGCTGGCCGCAGGCTTCGACCTGATGGTGGTCGACGAGGCGCACCACCTGGCCGGTGACACCTACGAGCTGATCGAGGCACTGGCGCGCACCATCGCCTCGGTGCTGCTGCTCACCGCCACGCCCGAACAGCTCGGCCGGGCCGGTCACTTCGACCGGCTGCGGCTGCTGGACCCGGATCGTTTCGACGATGCCGAGCGCTTCGCCCGTGAAGAGGCCGACTTCTCCCGCATCGCCGTGATCGCCGGCCGGTTGCACGACGACGAGGCGCTGCAGAGCGCCGACATCGCCGAGCTCGAATCCCTGCTCGGCACACCGTTCGACGACACCGAGCGCAAGACCTTGGGTTCGGACGCCGCACTGGCGATGAGCGACCTGGGCGAACGCCTGGTCGGGGAACTGGTGGACCGTCACGGCACCGGTCGGGTGATGTTCCGCAACACCCGCCGCGCCATCACCGGCTTTCCGGCGCGCCACTACCATGCGCATGCGCTGGACGGCGACGATGCCGAGGCACTGGTCGACTGGCTGGCAGGCTTTCTGGTCGAGCAGCGTGGCGAGAAGATCCTGGTGATCGCCGCCCGCCCGGACACGGTGATGGCGCTGGCCGAGGCACTGCGCGTGGCCGGCATCGACAGCGCGCAGTTCCACGAGCGCATGAGCATCGTGGAACGGGATCGGGCCGCCGCCTGGTTCGCCGACACCGAGGACGGCTGCCGACTGCTGCTGTGCTCCGAGATCGGCAGCGAGGGCCGCAACTTCCAGTTCCTGTCCACGCTGGTCACCGTGGAACTGCCGGACAACCCCGATCTGCTGGAGCAGCGCATCGGTCGTCTGGATCGGATCGGACAACAGCACGACGTGCAGGTGCACGTCCCGGCGATGCCGGGCAGCCGGGATGCAAGGTTGGCACGCTGGTACCACCAGGGCCTGGACGCCTTCGAGACCCTGTGCCGCACCGGCGGTGCGGTGCGCGACACGCTGGGCGAGCAGTTGGACGAGGTGCTGTCCCGGGCTGCCGACGACGCCTCGGCGGACGACGCGCTGGAGGCGCTGATCGAACGCACCCGCAGCCTGTCCGCCGAGGTGGCCCGGGCGCTGGAAGGCGGCCGCGATCGCCTGCTGGAGCTGAACTCCAACCGACCCGAACGGGTGCAGGAGCACCTGGACGCGTTCGCCCGCGACGAGCGCGACTACCGCCTGCAGGATTTCATGGCCGCGATCTTCGATCGCTTCGGGGTCGAGGTGTCCGAGCAGAGCGGCTGGTGGATCCTGGCTCCGTCCGACAACATGCAGATGGAGTGCTTCCCGCATCTGCCCAGCGACGGCCTGTCGGTGACCTTCGAGCGCGAGCTGGCGCTGGCGCGCGAGGACCTGAGCTTCCTGACCTGGGACCATCCGATGGTCATCGCCTCGATGGACCTGATCCTGGACGAAGGCTTCGGCCAGGCCGATTGCCAGGTGATCCGGAGCGCCGAGCTGACCCCCGGCCTGGCGGTGGTGGACGCCAGCTACGTGCTCGAATGCGTGGCCGAGCCGGGCCTGGGCATGGAGCGCTTCCTGCCGGCGCGCGTGATGAGCTTCCAGTTCGGCATCGATGGGCGCGATTGGACCGAACGCTTCGAGACCATCGACGTGGAAGGCATCCGGGTCAAGTACGATCGCAATCAGCTGCGCCAGGTCACCCGCAAGCATCGCGGACCGCTAGAGCAGCTGATCGCCCGCACCGCCAAGCGCGCCGAGGCCGAGCTGCCCGGCTTGCTGGAGGAGGCACGTCAGACCATCGAGCAGCGGCATGACGAGGAGCACGGCCGCCTCGCGGCGCTGGCCCGGGTCAACCCGGCCGTGGATGACAGCGAACTGGCGGCGCTGGACGAGCTGCGCGATGCCCGGTTGGCCGCGCTGGAGGACAGCCACGCCCGCCCGGTGTCGGTGCGCGTGCTGTTCAACAACTGAACGCCTGCCGATCACCGACCGGGGACTGCCGTGAAACTCGTCTCGTTCAATGTCAACAGCGTGAGGTTGCGCCTGCACCAGCTCGAGGCGCTGGTGCAGGCGCACGACCCGCACGTGATCGGTCTGCAGGAGACCAAGGTGGTCGACGAGGACTTTCCCGTCGAGGCGCTGCGCGAGCTCGGCTTCCACGCCGCGTACTGCGGTCAGAAGACCCACTACGGCGTGGCGCTGCTGTCCAGGACGCCGCTGGACGAGGTGGCGTTCGGCTTCCCGGGCGATGAACCCGATGCCCAGAAGCGGCTGGTGCGCGCCACGCTCACCGCTCCGGACGGCACGCGGGTGCGCATCATCAACGGCTACTTCCCGCAGGGCGAGAAGCGCGATCACCCGGTGAAGTTTCCGGCCAAGCAGCGCTTCTACGCCGACCTGTCGGCGCTGCTGTCGAGCGAGTGCTCGGCCGGCGAGCCGCTGTGCGTGATGGGCGACTTCAACGTCGCCCCGGTGGATGCCGACATCGGCATCGGCGAGGAGGGGCGCAAGCGCTGGCTGCGCGCAGGCTCCACCAGCTTCCTGCCCGAGGAACGCGAATGGTTCCAGCGCCTGATCGACTGGGGCCTGGCCGACAGCTACCGGACGAAGTACCCGGACAGCACCGAGTTGCTCAGCTGGTTCGACTATCGCAGCAAGGGCTTCGAGCGCGAGCCCAAGCGCGGGCTGCGCATCGATCACCTGCTGGTCACTGCGCCGCTTCTCGACACGCTGCTGGACAGCGGCATCGACTACGACATCCGCGCCATGGACAAGCCCTCCGATCATTGTCCGGTGTGGTCGAGCTTCGATCTGAATGGCTGAGCCTGCCGTGCGACGGATCAACCTGGCCCTGCAGGGCGGCGGTGCCCACGGCGCGTTCACCTGGGGCGCGCTGGATCGCCTGCTCGAGGACGACGGCATCGAGATCGCCGCGATCTCGGGCACCTCGGCCGGTGCCCTGAACGGGGCGGCGCTCAAGGCCGGACTGGTGCGCGGGGGAGCGCCGGCGGCCCGCGAGAACCTGGCCTGGTTGTGGGGGCGCATCGCCGGGGTGTCCGACCTGCGCATGAACCACTGGATGTCGGCGCTGATGCCGGACGCCTTCGCGCAGGCGCTGGAATACACCCCGGCCTTCGCCCAGGCGATGGACTGGGCCACCCGCGTGTTCAGCCCCTACGACTACGGCTACGCGTACCGCAACGCCCTGTCGCCGATCGTGGAAAACCTGCGCTTCGACGAGGTCTGCAGCAGCGAGGGGCCAGCCTTGCACGTGTGCGCCACCAACGTCAGGAGCGGCAAGATCCGCCTGTTCACCGGTGCCGAGATCTCGGCCGATGCGCTGCTCGCCTCGGCCTGCCTGCCCACCGTGTTCCGCGCGGTCGAGATCACCGATCCGACCAGCGGCCGGACCGAGGCCTACTGGGATGGCGGCTACACCGGCAACCCGGCCCTGTACCCGCTGTACGCGCCCGAGCTGCCGGCCGACATCGTGGTGATCAACATCAACCCGCTGTACCGCGACGAGCTGCCCGAATCCACCCGCGAGATCCAGAACCGCATCAACGAGATCGGCTTCAACACCTCCTTGCTGCGCGAGCTGCGCGCCGTCGACTTCGTGCAGCGCCTGATCGCCGACGGCGCGGTCGGCCCGGATGCGATGAAGCGGGTGCTGGTGCACATGATCGCCGACGACCCGCTGATGAACCAGCTGTCGGTCGCCACCAAGTCGGTGCCGGTGCGCGCGGTGATCGAGACGCTGTTCGAGGCGGGCCGCGTGGCCGCGGACGGCTTCCTTGTGCAGCATGGCGACGACATCGGCCAGCGCGCCTCGGTGGACCTGCGGGCGATGTTCGACTGAGCGGCGTCGGACTGCTCCAGAGCGCGTGCCTGTCCGTTACTAGACGGGGCCGGTCGTCGCACGCGCAGGCGGCTCGACCCGGTATTTCAACCGCTGCGCGCGGACGGTCACACCTGTCCTTCGCGCCATACTCGCCGCGCCACCGCCACCGACGAGGCACGATCGGATGTTCGCAGCCCTTTCCCGTCCCCCCGCCCGCACGGCTCTGGCACGTCCCGCCGGTCGCGCGGCCCCGGTAGCGGCCCCGGTAGCGGCCCCGGTAGCGGCCCCGGTAGCGGCCCGGGTAGCGGCCCTGGTTGCCGTGTTCTGCGCAGGCGCCCTGGCCACCCCGGCCCACGCCACCGACGGGCAGCGCAAGGGCTTCCTGATCGGCTTTGCGGCCGGCGCAATCGACACCGATATCTCGGTCGAACCCGACAATCGGTTCCGCTACACCCAGAGCAGCGCCACCGGTGTGGGCGCCAAGCTGACCATCGGTGGCGGCTTCACGAACCGCCTGGCGGTGGCCGGCACGCTGATGCAGACCGTCACCGACATCCAGGACAACGACCACATCACCCATCTGCTCGGGGTGACCGGCACCTTCTGGCTGAACCCCTATGCCGGCTCCCCGTACCTATCATTGACCGTGGCGCGTCAGAACCTGCGCGCCGACCTCTTTCGCTTGAGCAGCGAACGGTTCGAAAGCGAATCGGCCGACGGGACCGCCCTGCGCCTGGCCGGCGGCTACGAGTTTTCCAACGGCATGTTGATCGAGCTGGCCTGGACAGGCTACGAGCCGGGGCCCTGGATCACCGGCGGCGCCGACCTGTCGCTGAGCCAGCTGCAACTGCTGGGCGGCTGGCACTGGTACTGATCGCGCGGGCTGAAGCGGGCCCCGGCCAGCTCGGGCCGACGTGTGCCGACGGGCGGTCCTTGAAGACCGCGCCGCTGGCGCCCGACCCTACTCCATCGACGCGGCGCCGGCGGCCAGGTTGCGGATGCGCTGATCGGCCTGGGCCGACGTCTCGGCCACATCGAAGGCGGTGTCGCTGAAGAACGTCGCCAGGTAGTCCCCGAGCGCGTCCTGTTCGCTGCCCGACTCGGCGAAGTCGGTCGGGCCGGCCGACACCGCACCCGGCGCCGTCAGGTCGGCGCGTGCCGGGGCGGTCAGCCCCTTGAGCGGGTAGCCGTCACCGCACTCGCCGTCCGGCTGCGCCGCGCCGTCCATCGGCACGCACTGCGCGATGAAGTCCAGGATCACCAGCCGGAACAGTCGCGACGAATCGGCCACGACCTCGCCGTCGGCAACGATCGCCTCGCCCGGCCCACCGGCCGCGTCCAGCAGACGGATCTCTTGCACCCGCTCGCCCGGAACGCTGGCATCCCCGTTGGTATCGCTGCCCTGGCGCGCCGTCTGCGACGGATCGAACGAGAAGGCCAGCCCACCCACCTGCGGGAACTGCCCGGGGGCTGCTCCCGGCTCGGTCGCTGCAACACCGTGCTCCAGGATGTCCTTGAGCTCGGTTGCGGTCACGCTGAGCAGGGTGAGGCCGTTGTTGAAGCGCAACGCGGTCTCCAGGTCGAACTGCGAGACATCGCCGGCGGCCTTGCCCGCCGAGTCGTTGGCCGGCGGCGGCAGGAACTGCACGGTGGCCGGATCGGTGGTGCCGGGCGGCTGGACCTCCAGCCCGATCGGCGCGCGGATGCCGCCGCCGTTCTTGAGCGAGATCGTCACCGCGCTGTCCGCCTGGGCCGCCAGCCACAGGTTCGCATCGGCGGTGAGGTTGCCCAGGTTGGTCTCCTGGGTACGCACCTGCGAGCGTCGGCCGTCCAGGTAGACCGCGGTGCGCCCGATGGTGTTGCCGTCGCGCACCGCCAGCACGTCCCGCACGGTCTGCGAGAGCGTAGCCACGGCAGGGATGGGCGTGGCGTCGAGGCGGGCGACGGCGTCGGCCGTGGCCGCCTGCGCGCCGTTGATGCCGGCATCCAGCGTTCCGGGCAGCACACGCCCCTCGGCGTCGAACCCGACTCGCAACCTGCCCAGGTAGCGGTAGTCGCCGTCGGTGTTCACCAGCAGCACCGGCTCACCGGTCGGCGACTCGTATTGCAGGGGATAACCGTCGGAGGCGACATCGCTCGGGCGAAGCGCATCGTCATCGTCCGCCAGCAGCGTGTTCGAGCCGCCGGCCACGATGATGTCCACATCGTTCAGACGCGTGGCCAAGGCCTGCTCGATGGCGATCTGCTGCATGTGGGCGAGCAGCACGATCACGTCGATGCCCTGGGCGACGAGTGCGTCCACGGCCGGCTGGATGGCGCCGGCCAGCGCATCGAGGTCGGTAGCGTCGTCGGGCAGCACGCCCACGCCACCCGTGGTGGTGATCGAGGCGAGCGCCGGCGTGGTGGCACCGACCACGCCGATGGTGCGCCCACCGACCTCGAGGGTGGTCGAGGGCGCCACGCGACCGGCGATGGCGGCGGCGGGCTGTCCACCCTCGGCCGCCAGCGGCCCCAGGTCCTCGTCGCCGGTGAAATCCAGGTTGGCGGACAGGTACGGAAAGTCCGCCCCGGCGTAGTCGGCGCTCTCGCCACTGTCCTCATCGACCTCCGTCGACCGGGCGATCAGACCGGCCAGTCCGCCGGGTCCGGTGTCCAGGTCGTGGTTGCCTATCGCGCTGGCCTGCACGCCCATCGCGTTCAGGAAGGCGATGTCCGCCCGGCCCTCTCCGGGCACGCCCAGCAGCGGTGCGAGCGAATCGTCGGAGGCGGCCGCGAAGCGCGGACCCGGGATGAAGTTGTCACCGGAACTCAGCAGCACCGTCTCATCCGGGTACTCGGCCCGAAATCCGTCGACCAGCGCCGAGAACGCGTCCACGTCGTCGAGCGCGCCTTCGCTGCCGTCGACGTCGGCGAAATGCAGCAGCTGCAGCGTGAAGTCGGCCTGCTCGTTCGTTGCACCGGGCCCGCCCGGGCCGGTGGTGCTGCACCCGGTCGCCACGGCGAGCGCGACGGCGCTGACGAGCAGGGCGCTCGAACCGTGACGGTGAAAGACGAGGCGGCGTGAGTTCATTCGACTGGTGATCCGAGTTGGGGGAAGACGACCGGGCACCCTGCGCGACCCGGATGCCCGACGAGCGGCCCGACGCGCTGCAGGCGGGCGTTTCGCTCTCGCATGATACGCGGTGCCACCGCCGGGGCTGCCGGTCGCGCCAGGACGGCGACGTCGATTCACCACAGCGTCGTCGATTCGTTGAGCGTTATGTTATTACGTAGTTATCGAGAGTCCTGACCTGGCGCAGCGAACCGAGAAGCTCCGCCAGCACGTTCCCCCGCACGACGTCCCTGCTGACACCCATCCCAACGATCGGAGGACCTGCCCCCATGCCATTCCCCCTACGACGTAGCGTCGCCCTGCTGAGCCTGTCGATGCTCGGCGCATCGGCCCAGGCGGCCGAGGCGGCCGAGACGACGGCCAGCTGGCGCTTGTTCGTGACCGATCATGCCGGGCCGACGATCACCGCCTTGGACCTGGACCAGCCCGAGAACACCTGGACCTTCGAGCTCGACGGCCCGTCCAGGGTGTACGCGCCGCCGTCGGGCGAGACGATCGTCGCCGTGCAGATGGATCACGATAGCGTCGCCTTCATCGACTCCGGCATCGAGATGAACCGCCACGACGATCACGGCGAGATCACCGTGCAGGACCCCACCCTGATCGAGGCCACGCTGTCGGGTGACCGGCCCTTTCACGTGGTCTTTCACGACGGTGTGATGGCCACCAACTTCGATCGCGGCGGCTACGTGGAGATGGTGGATCTGGGTTCGCTACGCAACGGCGAGGTCGCGACCGAGCGCTTCGATCAAAACCGGCCGCACCACGGCTTCGGAGCACCGATCGGCGATGCCATCGTCAGCTCGGTCGCCTCCGCCGAGACGATGGAGGAGGACAAGCTGCCGCCGCGCATCGGCCTGGCCGCCTACGAGCGCGACGGCACCCTGATCGGACAGGTCGCCACCTGCACGGACCTGCACGGCGAAGCCTTCTCGGGCCAATACCTGGCCACCGGATGCCGCGAGGGCGTGCTGTTGGTGAGCCAGGCGGACGGTGCTCCCGAGTTCCGCATGCTGCCCTACCCCGAGGACTTCCCGGACGAGAAGACCGGCAAGCTGCTCGGCGTCAAGGCCGAGCAGCGCTTCCTGGGCAATCATGGCGACAAGGCGGTGGTGGTCATCGACCCGGAACAGCCGCCCTACTTCCAGCGGGTCGAGCTGCCGTTCCGTCCCCTCGACTTCGTGCTCGACCCGGCACGACCCGAGTTCGCCTACCTGCTGACCGAGGACGGCACCCTGCACCGCTTCAACCTGCGCTCGACCGAGGTCGAGCAGAGCGTGTCGGTGACGCAGCCCTACTCGATGGACGGGCACTGGACCGATCCGCGGCCGCGACTGGCGGTGGCAGGCGACCATGTCGTGGTGACCGACCCGCTGGAAGGGCTGGTGAAGGTCGTGGACGGCGATGCGCTGACGATGACGAACCAGATCGAGCTGGCAGGCATGCCCTACAACATCGTCGCGGTGGGCACGGCCGGCGTGACGCTCGGCCAGGACGCGGTGGACGCAGCGGCGGCCGCTCCGGCCGACGACGGTGTGCGCATCCGCGAGCAGGCGGCGCAGTGATGGGCTGACGGGTGGCCCGGTCGGCGGCCAGGCCACCCGCACCGAAGACAGAGCGTTGATCCGGCTGATTGTGCCGGGCGGCCGCCATTGGTATCGGGCAATACGGTGAGGCCGTCCGGCGACATCCTCGAGCCCATGTTCAAGGGGTCGGAACCCGCTTCTCCCGCTCTCGGCTGAAGAGACGCCGCATGCCCTGATCGAGCGTCAGAAGCACCAGATCGTGGTGCAACGCGGTCGCGATGTGAAAGGTGTCGAACCGCCGCCTGTCGGGATTCCAGGTCTGGTCCTGGACCGCTGCAGCCGCGGCGCGCTCCTGCCTGAACAATGCGGCAGCCAACGTGGCGATTCGGTCCGTGATGTCGAAGGTGGTGAACCCGTCAAGCTGTGCCAACAGATGATCGCTCGATGGCTCTCCGAGCTCGAGCGTGCGCGTCACCTCGTAGCGCCCCAGGGGCGAAATCGCGATGGCCGCATCGGCATCGGTCAGCGCCGGTTCCAGCAACACCAATGCCGCCTGCTTCGCAGCAGAGCCACGGCCATGAAACGCGGAAATCAGCACGGAGGAGTCCAGGAAATACGCGATGGACGCGGTGGACACGGTGGTATCAGCGCTTCGAGATCAGGCCAAGCAATCCCGCCTTCGCATCACGCTGCGCCTCACTGGACATGCCGTCTCGCTTCAGCGCGTTGACGTCCACATCGAACGCATCCTGCAGGACGTCGACGAGCGCATCGCGCCGGGGAGCATCGAGTCGGCGACTGCGCACGACGCCATCATCATCGCGAGCCAGGCGATAGACCTCGCCCTCCTCACACGGCGCGATCACCAGCGGTGAGTGCGTGGCGACGCCGAAGAACGTGTTGGGCAACGCCTTCTTCAGCGTCGGAAGTATCCGGGACTGCCACCGCGCGTGCAGGTGGCTTTCGATCTCATCGATGAAGACGATGCCGCGCACGAGTTCGATCGAGGATTCCTGAGTGAAGTTGGCATAGCTGGACACGATGGCCTGCATCAGCTGCAGGAGCGAGGCGAATCCGCTGCTGAGCTCGGCCAGACGTCGTTCGGCCCCCTCGATCCGAATCCGGACGTGCTCGCTTCCGTCAACGGAGAGAAAGGCCGGGTCGATGCGCTCATCGACCGCGTTCAGCAAGCGAAGCACCGACAGGATCTCGGATTCGCGCTTGTCGACATCCGCCTGGAAACGATTCGATGACTGGGCGCGTTGAACGAACCAAGTGTCGATATCGCCTTGCGGATCGAGTCCGGGCGAACCGTCGGCCATGGACTTCACCAGCCGCTTGACATGCTCGACGCGTCGCTCGGCGAAGGAACCCAGCGGTGATCGCAGCCTGGTGCCCATGTGCTGTACCGGCCCCCGTCGCCGGGCTCCCACGTAGGCCCACGCTAGGTCATGAGCCTCAAGTTTCGAATCGCGGCGCAGCTCACCGACAGGCTGAGAGTTGCGTGCGCTCGGCTTGATCTCTAGGCAATCTACATTCACGCAAGCACGGGAAAACACCAGCGCATCATTCGCGATCGTGCTGCCCGGCGTTAACGACTGAAGCACCTCGACCACCGTCTTGCTGCTCAAGAACGTCACCAGATGCAACGCCTCGAGCAACTTGGTCTTGCCGATACCGTTGCCACCCAGAAACACGCACGCGCGCCGATCGGCATCGAGCTCCAGCTCGACCCGACCGACACCGACCAGCTCGTCGATCGACAGCTTGGGTGAAAACGGATTCATGCGCGCCTCTTGCCGTGGGTGCCGATCGACCTACTTCGGCAACGCCCCCTGCACCCCCTCGACGTAGTAGTCCATGCCCAGCAGCACGTCATCGCCCAGCACATCCCCTTCGGCGACCACCTCGTTGCCGGCCTGGTCCATGATCGGACCCTGGAACGGGTGCAGCGTGCCGGACACGATGCCCTCCTTGACGAGCTCGGCGGCCTCGGCGACATCGTCCGGCACGTTGGGGCCGTAGTCCGGAAAGGCCACCATGCCGTCCTCGATGCCGTACCAGACGTCCTGCGATTCCCAGCTACCGTCCATCACCGCCTGCACGCGCGAGACGTAGTACGCGTCCCAGTCGTCGATGATCGAGGTGAGCTGCGACTCGGGCGCGAACGAGGCCATGTCGGAGGCCTGGCCGAATCCGAGTACGCCGCGCTCCTGCGCGACCTGCAGCGGTGCCGGCGAATCGGTGTGCTGGGTGATCAGGTCCACGCCCTGATCGATCAGCGTCTTGGCCGCGTCCGCCTCCTTGCCCGGGTCGTACCAGCTGTTGACCCACACCACCTTGACCTCGGCTTCGGGATTGACCTTGCGCATGGCGATGGTGAACGCATTGATGCCGCGCACCACCTCGGGAATCGGAAAGGAGCCTATGTAGCCCACGGTGTTGGTCTTGGTCATCATGCCGGCCATGGTGCCCAGCACCGCCCGCCCCTCGTAGAAGCGTGCCGAATAGGTCGACACGTTGTCGCCACGCTTGTATCCGGTGGCGTGCTCGAACTTCACGTCCGGGAAATCGCGGGCCACCTTGATCGTGGGGTTCATGAACCCGAACGAGGTGGTGAAGATCAGATCGTGGCCGTCGGCCGCCAGGTTCCTGATCACGCGTTCCGCATCCGCCCCTTCGGCCACGCTCTCCACGAAGGTGGTCTCGACCCGATCACCGAACTGCTGCTCGATGGCCTGCCGGCCCAGGTCGTGGCGGTAGGTCCAGCCGTGATCGCCGACCGGACCGACATAGACGAAGCCGACGCGGGTGACACCGTCCTGGGCCAGTGCGGCCGGCGCGATGCTCAGTCCGCCGGCCAGCGTGGCGAGTAGCGCGGCGGCGCCGATCAGGGTGCGGCGACGGGAGGTGAAGGACGGGGACATGAGGGCTCCAGCAGCAAATTGCCGACGGCATCACAACGTCGGGTGAAAGGGTCTGCCGATGCTGGCCGGGGCGTTGCGCCGGATCCGTCCGCCGTCGCGCGAGATCAGCACCAGAACGAGAATCGTCGTGGCGTAGGGTAGCATCGACATCAGCTGTGACGGCACGGCCAGCCCCATCGCCTGGCCGTGCAGCTGCAGGATGCTGATGCCGCCGAACAGGTAGGCACCGAACAGCAGACGCCCCGGCTGCCAGATCGCGAACACCACCAGCGCCAGCGCGATCCAGCCGCGCCCGGCGCTCATGTTCTCCACCCACATCGGGGTGTACACCAACGACAGGTAGGCACCGCCCACCCCGGCGCAGGCACCGCCGAACAGCGTGGCCGCATAGCGCACCCGAATCACCGGATAGCCCAGCGCGTGTGCCGCCTCCGGGGAATCGCCCACCGCCCGCAGCACCAGACCTGCCCGGCTGCGCGACAGGAACCAGGCCACCGAGCCGACCAGCGCGAACGAGCCGTACACCAGGACGTCGTGCTGGAACAGCAGCGCACCGAGCACCGGAATGCCCGACAGCCCGGGTACCGCCAGCGACGGCAGTCCGGCGAAGGCGATGCCCACCAGCGGCTGACCGATCAGAGCCGACAGGCCGATGCCGAAGATCGTCAATGCAAGTCCGGTAGCCACCTGCGAGCTCTGCAGGGTGAGCGTCAGGAACGCGAACAAGGCGGACAGCAGCACGCCGGCGAACAGCCCGGCCAGGATGCCCAACGTGGCACTGCCGCTCAGGTGCGCCACCGCGAAGGCGGCCACCGCGCCACCGAGCAGCAGACCTTCCAGCCCCAGGTTCAACACCCCGGCGCGCTCCACCACCAGCTCGCCGATGCCGGCGTACACCAGCGGGGTGGCAGCGGTGACGATGGTCAGCAGGGCCAGCACCCAGGTCTCGCTCATCGTGTGGCTCCCAGGCGTACGCGGTAGCGGATCAGCACATCGGTGGCCAGCAGGAAGAACAGCAGCATGCCCTGAAAGACGCCGGTGACCGCCAGCGGCAGCCCCAGCGTGATCTGTGCGGACTCGCCGCCCAGGTAGGACAACGCCATGATCAGACCGGCGAACAGCACCCCGACCGGGTGCAGACGTCCCAGGAAGGCCACGATGATGGCGGTGAAGCCGTAGCCGGGCGAGATGCTGGGCAACAACTGTCCGATGGGGCCTGCCACCTCGAACAGTCCGGCAAGCCCGGCCATCGCGCCACCGGCCAGCAAGGAAAACCACGTAAGCGTCGAGGAACGGAACCCGGCATGTCGGGCAGCGCGCGGCGCCTGGCCCTGCACTCTCAAGGCGAAGCCGAGCAGGGTGCGCGACAGCAGCACCCAACCGGCGATCACCACGGCCAGCGCCACCGCCGCACCCAGATGCAGGCGTGTCCCCGACCACAGGCGCGGCAGCAGCGCCGCATCGTGGAACAGCCGCGACTCGGGGAAGTTGAAGCCGTCCGGATCGCGCAGCGGCCCGGACACCAGGAACGACAGCGCCAGCGCGGCGATGTAGGTCAGCATCAGGCTGGTCAGGATCTCGTTGGCATTGAAGCGCACCTTCAAGAAGGCCGGAATCGCCGCCCAGGCCATGCCGCCGGCCAGCCCACCCGCCGCCATCGCCGGCAGCACGTACCAGCCCTGGACTTCGTACAGCGCCAGCGCAACGCTGCCGCCGGCGATCGCCCCGACGATCAGCTGACCTTCGGCACCGATGTTCCACACCTGGGCACGAAAGCCGATCGACAGCGCCACACCGATCATGATCAGCGGGGCCGCCTTCACGCCCAGCTCGCCCAGGCCGTAGCGCGTGGTCACCGGCTCGATGAAGAAGGCGTGCAACGCACCCGGCACCGACACGCCCAGCAGCGCGAACAGCAGGCAGCCGGCCGACAGGGTCAATGCCAGCGCGATCAACGGCGCGCCCCAGACCATCGCCGCCGACGGCGCGGCGCGGCGCTCCAGGCGCATCACGCCACCGCCTCCAGCGTGGCCGCGCCACCCATCAACAGGCCGACCTGGCGCACGTCCACGTCACGGGTGGCGTAGAACGCGGACAGGCGTCCGGCGCACAGCGCGCCGATGCGATCGCACAGGCTCATCAATTCGTCCAGGTCCTGCGAGATCAGCAGCACCGCCGCGCCCTCGGCGGCCAGCGCGCGCAGCGCTCGGTGGATCGTCGCCGCAGCCCCTGCATCCACGCCCCAGGTGGGTTGCGAGACCACCAGCACGCCGGGCGACTGCAGGATCTCGCGCCCCACGACGAACTTCTGCAGGTTGCCGCCCGACAGGCTGGCGGCCAGGCTGCCCGGGCCGTCGCAGCGCACATCGAACCGCTCGATGATCTTCTCGGCGAAGGCCTGCGCCGCGCGCCGATCGAACAGCGGACCACGCCGTGCCACCGGCGCACGATGGTGCGCGGTCAACAGCGCGTTCTCGCTCAGCGACAGCTCGGGCACCGCCCCGTGGCCCAGCCGCTCCTCGGGCACCGCGCACAGGCCCGATCGGCGCCGCTCGCCCGGACCTCGGTGGCCGATCGGCACCTCGTCCAGCCACACCTGGGCTGCCAGCGAGGCCAGACGCTCTCCGGCGAGCGCTGCGAGCAGCTCGTCCTGCCCGTTGCCGGCCACCCCGGCGATACCGACCAATTCGCCGGCCGCGACCGACAGGTCGATGCCGTGCAGCGCCTGGCCATCCGGCGCATCGGCCGGCAGGTCGAGCGAGCGGGTGGCCAGCCGGACCGGACCGCGTGCGGCCAGCGGCTGCGGCGAGGCCTGACCGAGACGCGCACTGCGAGGCGCGCTCACGACACCGGCGCCGGCGTCCGCCTCGCCCCGCGCATCGGCCGCCTGGTCGCCCAGCTGCACCGCATCGCCCATCATCAGGCGGGCCAGATCGTGGGCCGTGGCGCGGGCAGGATCCGCCTCGGCCACACGCCGGCCACCACGCAGGATGGTGGCGCTGTCGCACAAGGCACGGATCTCGTCCAGCTTGTGGCTGATGTACAGGATCGCGACCCCTTCGCCGGCCAGTCGCCGCAACGTGGCGAACAGCGTGTCGACCTCGGCCGGCGTGAGCACCGAGGTGGGCTCGTCCATGATCAACAGCTTCGGCGCTTGCAGCAGGCAACGCACGATCTCGATGCGCTGGCGCTCGCCCACCGACAAGGTGTACACCGAACGGGCCGGCTCCAGCGGAAGCCCGTAACGCTCGGACACCGTCACGATGCGCTTGGCCAGCGCCGCATCGGCATCGATGCCCATGCCCAGCGCCACGTTCTCCAGCACGCTCAGCGAATCGAACAGGCTGAAGTGCTGGAACACCATCGCGATGCCCAGCTGCCGGGCATGGGCGGGGGATTCGATGTCGACCGACTGCCCGCGCCACCGGATGCCGCCGGCATCGGCCTGCAGCAGGCCGTACACCACCTTGACCAGCGTGCTCTTGCCGGCACCGTTCTCACCCAGCAGCGCCTGGATCTCGCCGGCACGAATCGACAGGTCCACCGCATCGTTGGCCAATACGCCCGGATAGGCCTTGGTGATGCCCGTCAGCCGCAGCAACGAGGAAGTGGCGCTTTGCTCCATCGGCGAAAGTGTAGCCCCTGCCCGCTCGCCTATGATGGGCCGACCCTGCTGCCACCGCCGCGGCTTCGCCACGGCCTGACGAGATCCGCCATGCGCCGCGCCTTCCGTGCCAGCCTGCTGCACTGCCTGGACGATCCGGCCGACGATCCATCGGCGATCCACTGGACCGCCGACGGTTGGCTGGTGGTGGAAGACGGTCGCATCGCCGAGCTGCAGGACGCGACGGTCGGCGAGCGTCCCTCGGCCGACGAGCACATCGAGCTGCCCGGTCGCTGGCTGGTGCCCGGCTTCGTCGACACGCACGTGCACTATCCGCAGACCGACATGATCGCCGCGCACGGCAGCCAGCTGCTGGACTGGCTGGAGCGCTATACCTTCCCGACCGAGGCCCGGTTCAGCGATCCGGCCGTGGCGCGCAACACGGCGCGTTTCTTCATCGACGAGCTGCTGGCCAACGGCACCACCACCGCGCTGGTGTTCGCCACCGCGCACCGTGCCTCGGTCGAGGCGATCTTCACCGAGGCCCAGCGGCACGGGCTTCGGCTGATCGCCGGTCAGGTGCTGATGGACCGAAACGCACCCGAGGCCCTGACCGGCGGCGCCGAGCGGGCGATCCGCGAGAGCGACGAGCTGATACAGGCCTGGCACGGCCGAGGACGCCTGGGCTACGCGATCACGCCACGCTTCGCCCCCACCAGCAGCGACGCCCAGCTGCACGCCACCGGTCGCCTGCTGGACGCGCATCGCCATCGCCACGGCGGTGTCCACCTGCACACCCACCTGGCCGAGAACCCGGACGAGGTGCGCTGGGTGGCCGAGCTGTTCCCCGACGACCGCGACTACCTGGCGGTGTACGAACGCCACCATCTGGTGGGACCCCGCTCGGTCTTCGCGCACTGCCTGCACCTGGAGCAGGACGCCTGGCAGCGCCTGGGATCCGCAGGCGCAAGCGTGGCGCACTGCCCGTGTTCCAACCTGTTCATCGGCAGCGGCCTGTTCGACCTGGCCAGCGCCGATCGGCACGATGTCACGGTGGGGCTGGGCACCGACGTGGGCGGCGGTGACAGCTTCTCGTTGCTGCGCGTGATCAACGAGGCCTACAAGGTGCAGCAGCTGCAGGGCCAGGTGCTGTCACCGGACCGGGCGTTCTACCTGGCCACGCTGGGCGGTGCACGGGCGCTGGACCTGCACCATCGCATCGGCAGCTTCGCGATCGGCAACGAGGCCGACTTCCTGGTACTGCAACCGCAGGCCACCCCGCTGATGGCGCGTCGGCATCGCAGTACCGTCGACTGGCGCGATCAGCTGTTCGCCTTGATGATGCTGGGCGACGACCGGGTCATCGAGCAGGTCAGGTTGATGGGCGAGCCGGTGCGGCTGCGCGGGCGCGACGCCCTCGCCGGTCAGGAAGCCGGACAGGAAGCCTGACCGGCGGCAGCTCGACCGGGCCAACACGAGACCAGCACGAGACCCACACTTGGGAGCCCGTTCGAGCCACTAGGCCGACGGCAGCTCGACGCCCTCGAACAGCGCCTCGCGCGCCAGCACCGTGTCGCAGGCCAGCGCCGCGCTCACCCGCTCGGTGGTCAGGTGCGGCGCGAAGCGCTGGATGAAGTCGTGCACGAACGGGCGCAGCGTGCGGTGCGGGCGCATGCCGATGTGGGTGGTGCTGCTGTCGAACAACCGGGAGGCGTCCAGCTTCACCAGGTCGCGCTCGTCGTCGGGCTCGAACGCCATGCCGGCGATGATGCCCACGCCCAATCCGGTGCGCACGTAGGTCTTGATCACGTCGGCATCGGCGGCGGTCAGCACCACGTTGGGCTCCAGCCCGCGGGCATGAAAGGCGGCGTCCAGCTTGGATCGCCCGGTGAAGCCGAACACGTAGGTGATCAGCGGGAAGGTGGCCAGCGCCTCCAGCGTCAGGCCGCCCAGCCGATCGAGCTTGAACAGCGCGTGGCCCGGCGGCACCACCACCGCCCGGCTCCAGCGCGAGCACGGCATCAGCGCCAACCCCTGGAAATGGTGCAGCCCCTCGGTGGCGATCACCATGTCCACCTCGCCGCTGTGCACCAGCGTCGCCATCTGCTGCGGAGTGCCCTGGTGCAGGTGGATGTCCACCCGCGGCCAGGCCGCGCCGAACGCCTCGATCACCGCCGGCAGCACGTAGCGCGCCTGGGTGTGCGTGGTGGCAAGCTTCAGCGTGCCCGCGTGCGGGTCGGCGAACTGGCGTCCGGCGGCGCGCATGTCCTCGGTCGCGGCCAGGGCGCGTTCGGCATGCGCGATGATCGCCTGGCCGGCGTCGGTGACCGCGGTGACCTGGCGGCCGCTGCGCTCGAACAGCGCCACCCCCAGCTCTTCCTCCAACTGACGGATCTGCTTGCTGACCCCCGGCTGCGAGGTGTACAGCGCCAAGGCGGTCTCGGAGACGTTGAGGTTGTTCTGCACCATGGCGACGATGCAGCGCAGCTGCTGCAGCTTCATCGGCGCACCCGACGGCTGGCCGCGCCCGTCACGCCACGTGCGCCGGGTGCACGCTCAGGCCGAGGCTCGCCCGTCGTCGCCGGCGTCCACACCCAGGCGCTCGTGCATCAGCGGCGAGGTGGTGGTGTATTGCAGGTGCACCTTCTTGTCCGGCTCGAAGCGCTGCTTGATGGCGAAGGCGGCCAGCGCCGCCTCGTGAAAGCCGGACAGGATCAGCTTCTTCTTGCCCTCGTAGGTGTTGATGTCGCCGATGGCGTAGATGCCGGGCACCGAGGTCTCGTAGCTGGACTGGTCGATCGTGACCAGCTTGCGCTCCAGCGCCAGCCCCCAATCCTCGATCGGTCCCAGCTTGGGCGACAGGCCGAAGAATACCAGCAGGTCGTCCACCGGCAGCGTCGCCACGCTCTTGTGTTCGTCGCGCATCGTGACCTGCAGGCCGCTCAACCGGCCATCCACCTCGTCGAACCCGGTGGCCTGGCCCAACAGCATGCGCACCCGCTCGGGATCGGCGTCGCACATCGCCTGGAAGGCGTCGATGGAGGCCTGCGCTGCGCGAAAGCGCTCGGTACGATTGATCAGTGTCAGGCGCTTTGCGATCGGTGCCAGCTGCAGCGCCCAGTCCAGCGCGGAATCACCGCCGCCCAGGATGATCACGTCCCGATCGGTGTGTTGCGCGGGATCGCGAACGCGATATTTCAGCTGATCGCCCTCGAACCGGTCGATGCCCTCGACCCGCACCCGCACCGGCGTGAACGAGCCGGCACCGGCGGCGATGATCACCGCCCGGCACTCGAACTCGAGTCCGGCGGAGGTGGTCAGCCGGAAATCGTCGTCGCCACGCTTCTCCAGCGTATCGACGGTCTGCTCCAGGTGCAGCTCGGCACCGAACGGTGCGATCTGCTGCATCAGCTTGTCGACCAGCTCCTGCCCGGTGCACTCGGGCACCGCCGGGATGTCGAAGATCGGCTTGTCCGGGTACAGCTCGGAGCATTGCCCGCCGGGTTGCGGCAGCGCATCGATCAGGTGCGCCTCGAGCCCCTGCAGGCCCAGCTCGAATACCTGGAACAGCCCCACGGGACCCGCTCCGATGATGACGACGTCGGTCTTGATGCTCATGCAGGACAAGTTGCGGCCGGGGGCACCGTTTTACCAGTGCGCCCGGCCGCGGTCACGGCGCTAGCCGAGGAAGAAGCGGTAGCCGACGCCGAAGTCGAGGTTGCCGTCGAGCACGTCCGCACCGAAGAAGAGCTGACCGTTGCCGAGCGGCATGTAGAGTCCGCCGCCGACCAACGGATCAAAGTCGGTGCTGCTGTTCCTGCTGCCATCGTTGATTTGAACGACCAGTCCAGCGTTTGCGTACCAGTTCAGCTGTGTGTTGCCGATCGGATTCTTGCCCGAAACAAGCGCCTCAGCAGCAAGATCGAGCCGATTCAGGTCATATCCGAAGTTTCCCTCGGTCGTGAGGTAGTTGATCGACGGCTTGATGGCGATGTCGACCGCTTCGAGGATGCGCTGGTTGGGCAGATAGATGAACGCACCGCCGCCGAATGAGAAACCCTCCGAGCCGCGGGGGCCGGACGTCACGATGGATGCGTTACCGAAACCGGTGATGGTCTCGTTGATGCCGAGGTTGAACCGCGCGCCGAACTCACGGGCAAAGTCAGCCTCATGCAGTCCGACATCGATCGAACGCGTCGGCAGGTTGGCCGGGTTGGCGGACCGGCCGTTGAGCACGCCGCCGATCTCGGCCGAGGCCGGCACGGCGGACAGCAAGGTGGCCGCACCAAGGAACGCGGCGAGGATGTGACGTGATGCGGACATTTGCATGCCTCCGTGAAAGTGCAAGAATGAGGTGCCGGAGTTACCGGGCTGACCGCAGTTTCTCACGCCGAGTGGCGAGAAAACAACGGCTGTAGCACTTGCACAACCGTCGGCAACACGGCGGCAAGTGCTCGACTCGCACCGCCGCCTACCCTTGCCCTGTTGTCCCACCGTCACTAGTTGAACACCTGCTCGCGCGTGGCCAGGAATTCCACGTCCGGCCAGCGCTCCTGGCTCATCTGCAGGTTGACGCGCGTGGGGGCCAGGTAGACCAGCTCGCCGGCGTGATCGAGCGACAGGTGCTGATCGAGCTTCCGGCGAAAGTCGTCCAACATCTTCTCGTCCTCGCAACGGATCCAGCGCGCCTGCTGCACGTTCACCGTCTCGAACTGGCACTCGACCTTGTACTCGTCGCGCAGGCGCTGCGCCACCACCTCGAACTGCAGGATGCCCACCGCCCCCAGGATCAGGTCGTTGGAGATCACCGGCTTGAACAGCTGCGTCGCCCCCTCCTCGCACAGCTGCGACAAGCCCTTCTGCAGCGCCTTCATCTTCAGCGGATCCTTGAGCACCGCGCGCCGGAACAGCTCGGGGGCGAAGTTCGGAATGCCGGTGAAGGCCAGCTGCTCGCCCACCGTGAAGGTGTCGCCGATGCGGATGGTGCCGTGGTTGTGCAGCCCGATGATATCGCCCGAGAACGCCTCGTCGACGTGCCCGCGATCGGCCGCCATGAAGGTCAGCGCATCGGCGAAGCGCACCTCCTTGCCCAGGCGCACGTGCCTGGCCTTCATGCCCTTCTCGTACTTGCCCGAACAGATGCGCAGGAAGGCCACCCGATCGCGGTGCTGCGGATCCATGTTCGCCTGGATCTTGAACGCGAAACCGGTGAAGCCCGGTTCGGTCGGCTCCACCTCGCGGCTGACGGTCGGCCGTGGCAAGGGCGCCGGCGCGTACTCGACGAAATCGTCCAGCAGCTCGCTGATGCCGAAGTTGTTGATCGCCGAGCCGAAGTGCACCGGCGTCAGCTCGCCGGCCAGGTACTGATCGACCACGAACGGATCGCAGGCGCCCTGCACCAGTTCCAGCTCCTCGCGCAGCTCGTCGGCCATGCCGCCCAGCAGCTCGTCCAGCTTCGGATTGTCCAGCCCCTCGACGATCTCGCCGGCATTGATGCGCCCGCCGTGGGTCGCCGAGTACAGGTGCACGGTGTTGTGGCGCAGGTGGTAGACGCCCTTGAAGCGCTTGCCCATGCCGATCGGCCAGGTGACCGGGGTGCAGCGGATGCCGAGCATCTTCTCCACCTCGTCCATCAGCTCGAGCGGGTCCCGCCCCTCCCGATCCAGCTTGTTGATGAAGGTCATCACCGGGGTATCGCGCAGGCGGCACACCTCCATCAGCTTCTCGGTGCGCGCCTCCACGCCCTTGGCCACGTCGATGACCATCAGCGCCGAGTCCACCGCGGTCAGCGTGCGGTAGGTGTCCTCCGAGAAATCCTCGTGGCCGGGGGTGTCGAGCAGGTTGACGATGCGCTCCTTGTAGGGGAACTGCATCACCGACGAGGTCACCGAGATGCCGCGCTCCTGCTCCATCGCCATCCAGTCCGAGGTGGCGTGCCGGGCCGCCTTGCGGCCCTTGACGGTGCCGGCCAGCTGGATCGCGCCACCGAACAGCAGCAGCTTCTCGGTCAGCGTCGTCTTGCCGGCATCGGGGTGCGAAATGATCGCGAAGGTGCGACGGCGCGCGACTTCGTCCTGCAGATCCATCGGGGTGAGGCTCGGTGAGCGGCAAGGCCGCGCGATTATAGGGGGCGCCGGACGCGGCTTCGCCGCCGGATCGGCACCCGATCGCTGTCAGTGATGCAGCCGGCGCACCGCCGGCATCCCCAGGCTGCGCGCCATCACGATCGCATCCTCGCGCCCGCCCCGCGCATCGTAATAGTTCTTGCGCAGCCCCACCTCGTTGAAGCCGGCGCGCGCGTACATCCGCATCGCTCGCGGGTTCGATGGCCTGACCTCGAGGAACATCGTGTCGCAGCGATGCGTGCGCGCCAGCTCGGTCAGGTGTTCGAGCAACAGGCGTGCAAAGCCGCGATGCTGCCAAGGCGCATCGATGCACAGGTTCAGCACATGCCCTTCGTCTGCCCCGATCTGCAGGATGCCGTAGCCGATCAGCTGGTGGTCCAGCATGACCCGCTCGCACCGGTAGCCGGCCTTGATGCAGTCACGGAAGATGCCGTCGCTCCAGGCGAACTCGTAGTTGCGGCGCTCCATCGTGCCGATTAGCGGCACGTCGTCGACATCCATCTGCAGGAACGCAAGCGTTGCCGCATCCGATGGCACGTCGGCGCGGCTCATGCGCCGGCAAGCTGGTTGCGCACCGCCTTGAGCACGTCCCAGGCTTGACGCTTCAGCGACGGTTCGACGAGCAGTCGCGCCGGGTGCGTGATGCGGTAGGCCGGCACGCCGGCGATGCGAAAGCGATGCGCCTCGACCTCGACGTCGGACGGATCGCCCGGTGAGCGAGCCAGCCACAGTACCGCCTGACGATCGGCGGCCAGTCGCTGGACACTCGGCGCGTCCTCGGCCCCGCCCGCCCCGCCCGACCCGGTCGCCCCGTCGCGCACCGGGTGCGCCAGCACCGCCGTGCTCCAGTCCCCCGGTGCCAGCCCGATCGCCCGCAGCATGAGCTCGAGCAGCTGCGATTCCGCATCCTCGATCGGCAGCAGCGATACCGGCCCGGGCGCGGCCTGCGCGACCACCAGCACACGGGCCTGTTCCGGTCCGGTCTGAACGCGTTGCTCGCCCCGTCGGGCGAAGGTGCCGAGTGGCTGTTGCGCCAGCCAGTCGCCCAGCGAGCTCGACGCCTTCGGCAGGGGTGAACCGGCCAGGCTGACCGGGCGGGCCGATGGCTCGCTGACCGGCTGAGCGGACGGCTCGTCGACCTGCTCGCTGATCGGCCCGGTCGAGACGGGCGGCGAGGCGGAAGGCCGATCGGCCTGATCCGGGGGAACGGGAGGACGCGGCGGTGCGGCCGTGGCCGTGGCCGTGGCCGTGGCCGTGGCCGGGCAATCGTCACGCAGCACCCAGGGCACCAGACCGAGCACGCCGAACAGCGCGACCTGCCTGTCGCTGTAACGGGACACCGCGTTCATCCCTACGCGGGCCGCGCGCGCTTGCGGTAGCGGCTCCAACCGGCCCAGGCCGGCCCGGAAGCGGCGTAGGCCACGCCCAGGATCAGGATCATCTTCGGTGGGTCGATCGCGGTGGTGAAGAAGATCAGCAGCAAGCCCACCAGCATCGCGAACGGCACCCGCTTCCTGGCACCCAGGTCCTTGAAGCTGTAGTAGGCGAAGTTGCTGACCATCAGCAGGCCGAACACCAGCGTGCTGATCCCCACCAGGATGACCACATCCGGCCCATCGATGCCCAGATCGGTGCACACCCAGGCAAGCGTTGCCAGGATCACCCCGGCGGTCGGGCAGGCCAGTCCCTGGAAGAAGCGCTTGTCGGCGATGCCCACGGCAATGTTGAACCGCGCCAGGCGCAGTCCGCAACAGGCGGTGAACACGAAGCAGACCACCCAGCCCAGCTGCGCGTACTGCGCGGTGGCCAGGCTGGACAACGACCAGGCGTACATCAGGTAGGCCGGCGCCATGCCGAACGAGACCATGTCGGACATGCTGTCGTATTCGGCGCCGAACGGCGTGGCGGTGTTGGTCATGCGCGCCACCCGCCCGTCGAACCCGTCCAGGATGGCCGCGATCACGATCGCGATCCCGCCCATCCGGTAGTCCCCGGCGTGCGCCTGCACGATCGAGTAGAACCCCGCGAGCATGGCGGCGGTGGTGAACAGGTTCGGCAGCAGGTAGATGCTGCGCGCGCGTTGTCGGCGCACCGGCTTGTACGGTTCGGGTTCGTTCGACATCGACGCAGTGTACTCGGGGTCCGCACTCACGACGAGTGCACGCCGGGACCGGCCAGGGCCCGATCCAGGTAGTGGGCGGCGCTGATCAGCGCCAGGTGCGTGAAGGCCTGCGGGAAGTTGCCCAGCTGCTCGCCGGCCACCCCGGTCTCCTCGGCGTACAGGCCCACGTGATTGGCGTAGCCGAGCATCTTCTCGAACAGGAAGCGAGCCTGCTCCAGCTCGCCGGCGCGCGCCAGGCACTCGATGTACCAGAACGAGCACATGTTGAACGTGCCCTCGACCCCGTCGAGCCCATCGGCATCGTCGCCCTCCTGAGCCGAGTAGCGGTACACCAGACTGTCCTCGGTCAGCTCCTCGCCCACCGCGGCCAGGGTGGACAGCCAGCGCGGGTCGCGCGGCGCGATGAATCGCACCAGCGGCATCAGCAGGCAGGAGGCATCGAGCCGATCACCGCCCTTGCTCTGCGTGAACGCCCCGCGCTCCTCGCTCCAGAAGCTTTCGTGGATGTCGTCGTGGATCTCGTCGCGCGTGCGGCGCCACTCGTCCACCGGACCGGGCAGCGAGCGCTTGTTCGCCAGCCGCATGCCCCGGTCCAGCGCCACCCAGCACATCAGGCGCGAGAACAGCAGTTCCTGCTGACCGTTGCGGACCTCCCAGATGCCCTCGTCGGGCTCTCGCCAGTGCCCCCGAACGTAGTCGAGCATCTTGAGGATGTTGTTCCAGGCCCCGATCGAGACGTGCTCGCCATGCGTGTCGGCCAGGTAGACCGCATCGAGCAGCTCACCGTAGATGTCCAGCTGCAACTGGTCGGCCGCACCGTTGCCGATGCGCACCGGCGTCGCGCCCCCGTGCCCATCGAAGTGCGGCAGCTCGCTTTCCTCCAGCTCATCCCTGCCGTCGAGCCGATACATCACGTTCAGGGTGCCGTCGTCGCACAGTTCCTTGGCCACCCCCTCCAGCCAGCCCATGAACGCTGCCGCCTCGGCCACGTGGCCCACGCGCAGGAAGCCGTAGACGGTGAAGGCGGCATCGCGGATCCAGGTGTAGCGGTAGTCCCAGTTGCGCTCCCCGCCGGGCGTCTCGGGCAGACCGAAGGTACCAGCGGCGGCGATCGAGCCGAACTCGGCGGACGTCAGCAGCTTCAGCGCGAGGGCCGACCGACTCACCTCGCTGCGCCAACGACCCTCGTAGCCGGAACGATCACTCCAGTCGCGCCACCAGCTCGAGGTCAGCTTGAACGCATCGGCCACCGCCGCGTGATCGGCGGCCCGGTCGTCCGGTTCGCCACCACCGTCCAGCGCCAGGCACACCGATTCGCCCGGCGACAGCTCGAAGCGCGCCACCGCGGCCGCGCCCTCGACCTGCAGTTCGGTATCCGCAGACAGCCTCAAGGCGTGCTCCGGCGCATCGGCCACGCTGAAGTCGACACGGCAACCGTCTTGCGACAGCTCGGTCCGGTGGTCTGCGCGCGCGTAGTCGAACCGGGGTGCGCATCGCAGGCGAATCGTCACCGTCCCGCGCAGCACCTTGACCCGGCGCAGCAGCCGCTGCGGCAGCCCGGTTCCGGCCACGTTCATGAAGTCGGAGATCTCCACCACCCCGTCCGGGGACAGGAAGCGGGTCAGCAGGACGTTGGTTTCCGGCAGGTACATCTGCTTGCGCCGCACGTCCGGCAACTCGGGCGCCAGCTCGAAGCAGCCGCCATCGCCCTCGTGCAGCAGCGTGGCGAACACGCTGGGGCTGTCAAGGCGTGGCCAGCACAGGTAGTCGATCGTGCCGTTCAGACCGACCAGCGCCAAGGTGCGCAGGTCGCCGACGACGCCGTGGTCTTCGATGGGCAGTTGCATCGCCGCAGTGTGCTGCGCGCCGCGCCGAGCGCCCGCCACGATGACAAAAACGACAGAGGACCGGCCTTGGCCAGGCTTATGGCACCACCGGCCCTGCTGGCGTATCGGCTACTCGTTGCAGATCAATGGCGCGATGCGGCGAAGGCGGCCAGCTTGGCGAAGAAGTCGCGCAGGATCGCATCGCGATCGACCCAGGCGACGTAGCGCATCGTGTGGCGGCTGTCGTCACGTTCCCAGCCGATGTCGTTGGTCAGGATCGGCGTGGGCATGAGTACCGAGGGTGTCCACTCGTCGTCCAGCAACCAGGCAACGGCGGCCATGTCCCAGATTTCCTTGGTCCAGCCCTCGTGATCATCGCTGTACTCCTTGAAGCGGCCCGCCAGGAAGGCGCCGATCTCGCCGTGCGGCTCCACATGCCGCTCGATCTCGGGAACGTTGCTGATCAGATGCGAGGTCACCCCCATTGCCGGTACCAGGACCAGGGGCACGCCGCAATCGAACAGCACCTGCGCCCCGCCGATGTCCTGCAGCAGATTGAATTCGGCGTTCTTGGTGAATTCCCTCGGCCAATCAAGCTCGTTGCCGCCCAGCCAGATGACCACCACGCGATCGATGATGTCCGGCGCCTTGAGCAAGGCGGAAGCGACGTTGCTGATCGCACCGATGGCGATGATGTAAAGCGGGTCGTCGCTGGTGCCCGCCCGGGCACGCTCGATCATGTGATCGACGGCATCCGCCTCACGGGCCACCTTGTCGAAGCCGACGTACTCGGTCACGCCACGATGCGCCAGCCCCCCACTCGGAACGTCGATGCGCTCGAGGATGCGATGGATTTCTTCGAAACTGAGCTCCATGCCCTCTGCCGGGCTGGCGGCACGGTCGTTGAGAAAGGGAGCGGCGTAGATCGCTTCCACGGCGAGCCGCTCCGGCGAGAGCATCATCTGCACCACGGCAAACTGGTCGTCGATCTCGTTGTAGGTGTCGGTATCCAGCACCACCCGAACCTGTCCGGTCGGGGGCTCCAACATCCGTACCCGTTGCACATCAGATAGGGTCATGCTTGCTTTTTCTCATCGTTGGACATCGTTCGTGATCAGGCGAGCGGACCGAGGCGTTCGCCATCGGCAGGCTCGAATACATGCGCCAACGCGCAGTCCAGGCCGACGTGCACGACCTCGCCGATCCGGTGTCGCTGCACCTGGCTGACAAGCACCCAGACGTTCCGGCCGCCCACGTCCAGTTGCAGCGCGGTCTGTGCGCCGGTGATCTCGGCCTGTTGCACGGTAGCGGCGGGCCCGTGTTCCGGTGCCACCAGCGACAGGTGCTCCGGGCGAATGCCGAGCGTCACCCGTTCCCCGGCCGCCACCGCGACCGCGACCGCGGGATTCAGCGCCACCCGCCAACCGGGAGCGATCTCGACGACCGTCTGGCCATCGCGGCGAGTGACAACGGTATCGATCAGGTTCATCGCCGGCGACCCGATGAATCCGGCCACGAACAGGTTCTCGGGCCTTTCGTACAGTGACACCGGATCGCCTACCTGCTCGATGCGACCGGCGTTGAAGACCGCGACTCGATCGGCCAGGGTCATCGCTTCGATCTGATCGTGGGTGACGTAGATCGAGGTGGTTCCGGTGGCACGGTGGAAGCGCTTGATCTCGGCGCGCATCTGAACGCGCAGCTTGGCGTCCAGGTTCGACAAGGGCTCGTCGAACAGGAACACGCTCGGATCGCGCACCATCGCGCGGCCCATTGCCACACGCTGGCGCTGGCCACCCGAGAGCTGTGCCGGACGCCGATCCAGCAACGCCTCGATATCCAGCATCTTGGCCGCCTCGTCGACCCGACGAACCACCTCGTCCCGGGACACGCGGGACAGGCGCAGGTTCAGACCGATGTTCTCGCGCACCGTCATGTGGGGGTACAACGCGTAGTTCTGAAACACCATGGCCACGTTGCGGCCTCGCGGGTCGACCGTGTTGACCTGGCGATCGTCGATGAAGACCTGACCGGCCGAAATGCCTTCAAGCCCGGCGATCATGCGCAGGATCGTCGATTTTCCGCACCCCGACGGTCCGACCAGGACCATGAATTCGCCGTCGGCGATATCGAGATCGACACCGTGCACGACCTCGGCTCCCGCGTACGACTTTCGCAGGCCCTGGAGCACCACGCGGCTCATCGTGCAGGTGCCGGCCTGTCTAGGTGTGTCTGCCGGATCGTGATCATGAGCATCGCTTCGCCACCGGGAATGGTCGTCAGGCGGCATGTCGCCGCTCCAGACGGTCCGACTCTACCAATATCGACAGATGTTGAACAGTGTTGACAAAAGTACAAGGCTCGGACAGGCTGTGGATCTCGGCCGGACGCGGCCCTAGTGCGTGCCTGCGCCGGCCCTCATCATCAGCAGGAGGAATGTCGTGTCTGGATACAATCTCGGTACCCGCAGCATCACGACCATCGCGGTCTCGGTCCTGATCGGCATGGCCGGAGCGGCTGGTAGCGCCTCGGCGGCAACGACCACCGTCAATTTCATCTCCGCGCAGAACGACGACGTGTTCGAACCGGTGATCGCCGCATTCGAGGCGGCCAACCCCGACATCGACGTCGTCCACCAGACCGTGCCTTTCGACGACCTCAATACCGCGGTCGAAACACGCATCGGCGCCGGGGACGGCAGCATCGACGTGTACGCAGCCGATACGCCACGCATCCCCGCCTTCGCGGCCAAGGGTTACCTGGAGAACCTGGACGATGCGCGCGCGCGCATCGAGACGGTCGCCGACAACGCAGTCGAGGTGGACCTGGTCAGCCACGACGGCTCGATCTGGGCGTACCCGATGTGGACGTCCACGCAGCTGTTCTACTTCAACCGCGACCTGCTCGAACAAGCGGGTATCGACGCGCCGGGCGGGACGCCCGAAGAACGCCTCAGCTGGGAAACCGTTGTCGAGAACGCCGCCAAGGCACAGCAGGGCGGCGCGACCTGGGGACTGATGTTCCAGCAGGTCGATCGCTACTATCAGCTTCAACCCCTGTTCGAATCGGCAGGCGCCGGCTCCGGCCTGGTGGGCGACGACCTGCTGACGCCCGAGCTGACCGGCGATGCCTGGGTGCGGACCGCCCAGTGGTACGCCGATCTGCACGAGGACGGCATCGCGCCGCGCGGCATCAGCCCCAGTCAGACCGACGATCTGTTCGCGCAAGGCGAGGTGGCCTACTTCGTCGGGGGTCCGTGGGCCATCGGCAGGTTCAACGGCATCGAGGACCTGAACTACGGTGTTGCGCCCCATCCGTACTTCGCGGACGGCGAACCGGTGTCACCGACCGGCGCCTGGGCGCTCGGCATCAACCCGAGTGCCGACAACAAGGAAGCAGCGCGCCGGTTCGTCGAGTTCGCGACGCTGACCCGCGAGGGCGCTTTCCTGACGACCAAGAACTTTCCGCTACCGCCGGTGAACCAGGAAGCCTTCGCGGACTACAGCGAGGCGATCGCGGCCTTTACGCCCACCATCGGTCCGGCGATCGACATCATGTCGCACGAGATCGCCCGCACCGCGGTCGCACGCCCGCGTACGACCGGCTTCGTGGCCTACGAGACCGAGATGAACCGCATCTTCAGCGACATTCGCAATGGCGCGGACGTCACCGAATCGCTGGAACAGGCACAGGCGCGACTGGCGAGAATGCTGCCGCGACAGCGCTGACCCGCTCGACTCGCATCGCACCATGATCTCGATGGCCCCCCCGTCTCGATCGGCAACGCCTGCGCAGCGCTGATGATGCTCCACCGCACCACGCTGGTCGCCGTCGCCTTCCTGCTTCCGGCCCTCGTCGCAGTCGCCGTGCTGCGCTTGTGGCCGGCAGCAGTCGCGGTCTCGTTGTCGCTCGATGCACCGGGCGTAGACGGGCCAAGCTTGGAGAACTACCGCTATATCTTCGGCGACCCGCTGTTCCTCAAGTCCCTGACGGTCACCGCGGCCTATTCGCTCATCGTCAATCCGCTTCAGATCGCTATCGCACTGCTGCTCGCCCTGCTCATGAATGCCGCCATTCCGCTGATCGGACTATGGCGCACGCTGATCCTGTTACCGGTAGCCATCCCGCAAAGCGTCTCGGCCGTGGTCTGGGGCGTCGGCCTGCGACCGGACGGACCGATCAACGGTGTACTGAACACGTTCGGCTTCGAAACGCAGCGCTTCCTGACCTCGCCGGATCAGGCACTGGCATCGATCATCCTGATCGTCAGCTGGATCGGTGTCGGCTATTGGATGACCTTCCTGCTGGCCGGGCTGCAGGAGATACCCAAGGCACTCTACGAAGCGATCCGCATCGATGGCGCCAACCGTTGGCAGGCGTTCCGGTTCGTGACCCTGCCGCAGCTGCGGCGAACACTGACGTTCGTGCTGGTCGCCAACACCGTGGCCAACTTCCTGATCTTCGCCCCGGTGCAGATCCTGACGCAAGGCGGACCGCAGGGCAGCACCAACCTGATCATGAACGAGATCTACACCCGCGCCTTCGTTTCCGGCGATCCGAGCAGCGCGGCAGCAGCCACCGTGGTCCTCGTGATCCTGGTCCTGAGCGTGGTGATCCTGCAGTTCAGCCTGATGCGCGCGCCGGAGGACAACCTGGCATGAGCCGTCGAATCCTCAGAACCGGGGTCGCCGTCTTCTGCGCGCTGGCGTTCCTGCTACCGCTGTGGTGGGTCACCATCAGCGCCATACGCCCCGAAGCCAGCATCTTCGCCCATCTCTCGCCACCCGGCCGGTGGACCCTGTGGCCTCGGGAACCGACGCTAGTTCACGTCCTCGAGCTGTGGCAAGGGCCATTCGCCCGGGCAATCTTCAATACCGTCTACATCACCGCGGTCACGGTCGTTGCCGGGCTGGTGATCTCGGCGATGGCAGGCTTCGCCCTGTCGGTGATTCGCTTTCGCGGGCGCGAGGCCGTGTTCGTCGTCATGGTGATCAGCTTCCTGATCCCGTTCGATGCGATCGCGCTGCCGCTGTTCGGCATCATGCGCGACTTGCGCTTGCAGAACACCTACACCGGTCTGATCCTGCCGGGTATCGGCAACGGGCTTGCGGTGTTCCTGTTTCGCCAGTTCTTTCTCGGCATTCCCAAGGACCTGCGCGAGGCCGCACAGATCGACGGCATGGGGTGGTTCGGAATCTTCTGGCGGATCTACCTGCCCCTGTCGAGGCCCGCGATCATCAGCGCCGGGTTGATCCTGTTCGTCTTCCAGTGGCAGGCCTACCTGTGGCCGCTGATCATCGCGCCCGACCCCGACTACAAAGTCGCGGCGGTCGCCATCGCTCAGTTCTCCGACTTCTACGGCGTACGGTATGGGCTGATCTTCGCAGCCGCCTTCTTCATTTCCTTGATACCGATGGTGGTGCTGACCGCTTTCCAGCGCTATTTCTCGACCTCGGTGGCGTCGAGCGGCGGCAAGGGCTGACCCAACGTCAATCGCCGCGCGATGCCCGGGACCACGTCCCCGGCATGGTGGTTCACGTACAGCACGGTGGTCTCGCTGCCCGCGCAGATCCGTTCGATCAGTGTCAGCACCAGCTGGCGGTTCATGTCGTCCAGCCCCAGGCAGGGCTCGTCCAGGATCAGCAGCGGGGGATGCTTGACCATGGCACGGGCAATCAGCAGCAGCCGCTGGTCGCCGTGCGAGAGCTGCGTGAACGGTTCGTGCGCACGCCTGCCCATGCCCAGCAGGTCCAGCCAGGCATCGGCGATGCGCGCCTGATCGTCGCTGTACTTCGTGTAGAGACCGATGCTGTCGTGGAAGCCGGAGATGATGACGTGCCGAACGCTGGCGCTCACCCGGTACTCCCATTGCAGCGCGGTTGACACGTAGCCCAGGTAACGCTTGATCTCCCAGATGCTCTCGCCACTGCCGCGCCGGTAGCCGAACACGGTGATGTCGTTGGTGTAGCACTGCGGATGATCACCGGTGATCAGCGACAGCAGCCCGGTCTTGCCGCTGCCGTTCGGCCCCGACAGCTGCCAGTGTTCGCCCGCACGGATCGTCCAGTCGATGCCCTCGAAGATCACCGTGTCGCCGTAGCGGATGGTGGCGCCCTGCAATCGTACCAGCGGCTGGTCCGGATCCAGCGCCGGCAGCCGTTCCGCGGCCGGATTCGCCTTCGGGATGTTCAGATCGGTGCACTTCAGGTGCAGCAGCTGTCGCAACTCGGCCCAGCCGACCTTGTCGGCGCACGACACGCACGAGACCAGACGTCCACCGTCGACATAGGCGACATCGGTCACGAAGGCCGGCGCCTCGTCCAGCCGATTCAGCACGATGACCAGCCGCAGCGAATCCGCCAGCGTCGTCAGATAGGCCTGCAGGCGCGCATGGGTGTCCGCATCGAGTCCGTCGAACGGCTCGTCCAGAATCAATAGCTGCGGCGCCGAGGACAGGGCCCGCACCAGCATGAGCTTGCGGGTCTCGCCCGTGGACAGCTTCCGGAACGAGCGCTCCAGCAGCGGCACCAGCCCGAAGGCCTCCACCAGTTCGTCCACCCGGGCGGCATCGGCGTCCGCGCGATACGCCAGCTCGCGGACCGGCGTTCCCTCGGAGATGACGTCGAGGATGTCCGCATCATCCTTGCGAAGCTCGGCCGCGATGAGCTCGGCCTGCAGCTCGTAGGAGACCAGTGCGACGCGCTCGGGCACCCCGGCGAGATGCCCGCCGATCTTCTCCCCGGCACCGGCGAGCACCGCCGCCAGCGCCGACTTGCCCGCCCCGTTCGGACCGAGGACCAGCCAATGCCGATCGGGTTCGAGCCGCCAGTCGATGTCGCGCAGGGCGAAGCCTCCGTCGAAATCGACCGATAGCCGGTCGAGCACGATCGCCCCGTCGCTCACGCCCCCCACCGAGCCGTCCGGCACGCCCAGCGCCACGCCTTCCCGATCAGACGATGCGCTTCATGTCCGACATGTAGCCGCGCAGCTCGCTGCCGATCTTCTCGACCGGGTGTTCGCGCAGCGCGGTATTGACCTCGATCAGGCGTGCGTTGTCCACGCCCATGTCGTTCAGCTGCAGGCCTCGGCCGATCACGTCGCTGTCGATGCCCTTCATGAAGTCGGCCAGCAGCGGCACGCAGGCGTGGTTGTAGAGGTAGCAACCGTACTCGGCGGTGTCCGAGATGGTGGCGTTCATCTCGTAGAGCTTCTTGCGCGCGATGGTGTTGGCGATCAGCGGGGTCTCGTGCAAGGACTCGTAGTAGGCGGACTCGGCGATGATGCCGGCATCGGTCATCGTCTCGAACGCAAGCTCGACCCCGGCCTTGACCATCGCCACCATCAGGATGCCGTGGTCGAAGTATTCCTGCTCGGGGATGTCCATGTCGCCGGCGGGCGTCTTCTCGTAGGCGGTCTCGGCGGTGTCGGCGCGCCAGCCGAGCAGCTGCGCATCGTCGTTGGCCCAGTCGGCCATCATGGTGCTGGAGAAGGTACCGTCCATGATGTCGTCCTGGTGCTTCTGGTACAGCGGGCGCATGATGTCCTTCATCGTCTCGGCCAACTCGAACGCCCGGATCTTGGCCGGGTTCGACAGCCGGTCCATCATGTGCGTGACGCCGCCGTACTTCAGCGCCTCGGTCGTCGTCTCCCAGCCGTACTGGATCAGCTTGCTGGCGTAGCCGGCCTCGATACCCTGCTCGATCATCTTGTCGAAGCACAGCAGGGAGCCGGTCTGCAGCATGCCGCACAGGATGGTCTGCTCGCCCATCAGGTCGGACTTGACCTCGGCGATGAACGAGGATTGGAGCACGCCGGCCTTGTGCCCGCCGGTGCCGACCGCGTAGGCCTTGGCCAGCGCCAGGCCCTCGCCGTTCGGGTCGTTGTCCTCGTGCACCGCGATCAGCGTGGGCACGCCGAAACCGCGCACGTACTCGGCGCGCACCTCCGATCCCGGGCACTTGGGGGCCACCATGATCACGGTCAGGTCGTCACGCACCTGCATGCCTTCCTCGACGATGTTGAAGCCGTGCGAGTAGGACAGGCAGGCGCCCTGCTTCATCAGCGGCATGATCGCGTTGACCACCTTGGTGTGCTGCTTGTCGGGGGTCAGGTTCAGCACCAGGTCGGCGGTGGGGATCAGCTCCTCGTAGGTGCCGACCGTGAACCCGTTCTCGGTGGCGTTCTTCCAGGACTGGCGCTTCTCCTGGATGGCGGCCTCGCGCAGCGTGTAGGAGACGTCCAGTCCGCTGTCGCGCAGGTTCAGGCCCTGGTTCAGCCCCTGCGCCCCGCAACCGACCACCACCAGCTTCTTGCCGCGCAGCGCATCGACCCCGTCGGTGAATTCGTCCAGGTGCATGAAGCGGCATTTGGCGAGTTCGGCGACCTGCAGCCGCAGCGGCAGGGAGTTGAAGTAGTTGGTCGCCATGGAGTACGGAGTCGGCCGGTGTGGGGGAAGCCGCATGATACGGTCAGCGGGGCGATCGGTAAATTGATTGTCCGTTTCGGGCTGCCGGCCTCGTCAGCTGACGGGCACCCGTTCGCTGCGACTCTCCATGCGCCAGTCGCGTCCCAGCGTGCGCACCGCCTCGCCGGTCACCTCCACCTCGCCGCGCAGCCGGATGTCGTTGCTCGACGCGCCCACCATCAGGTCGAACAGGCCGGGCTCGACGATGCGCTCCCCCGCCGGGCCGGTGAAGCAGAGCATGTCCACCGGAACCCGGAAGGTGAGGCGCGTGGCGGCACCGGCGTCCAGGTACAGGCGCGCAAAGCCCTTGAGCTCCTTCACCGGACGCACCATCGCGGCGAGCCGGTCGCGCACGTAGAGCTGCGGCACGTCGAACCCTGCGCGTTCGCCGCTATTGCGCACCGTCAGCGACAGCACGACCTCGCCGGTGTCGATCGGTACCGAGGCGGCCTGCAGATGCAGGTCGACGTACTCGAAGCGGGTGTACGACAGACCGTGCCCGAACGGATAGTTGCTGCCGAAGTGTCGTGCGACCGGCGTGCCGCAGCTCTTGAACTTGTGGTTGTAGAAGTACGGACACGCCCCGGTGCTGCGCGGCACCGACAGCGTCAGCCGACCCGAGGGCTCTACCGCACCGGCGAGAACGTCAGCGAGCGCGGGGCCGCCCTGCTCGCCCCCGAACCAGGTCATGACCTGGGCCGCCAGCCGAGCTTCCAGCCCGCCCAGATTGTACGGGCGCCCGCTGCTCAGCACGCACACCACCGGCGTGCCGGTGTTCACGACGGCTTCCAGGAGTGCCTGCTGCACACCGGGCAGGTCGAGCGAATCCACGTCCGAACCCTCGCCGACGGTGCCGCTCTGGAAGATGCCCGACAGGTCGCCGACGCAGACCAGCGCGACATCGGCCGCGCGGGCCGCCTCGACCGCCTCCTCGATCAGGTCCAGCCGGGTGGACAGGCTGGAGCGGATGTCGAGACCGACGTTGTCGTCCACATCACCCGGGAAGACCGCGTGGTTGCTGCCGCGCTGCTCCAGGATGTGGCAACCCTGCGCGAAGCGCACCCGGTGGTGGCCGAACAGATCGCGCAACGCGGCCAACGGCGTCACGATGCTGGCCGTGTCGACACCGCTTCCATGGCCGATCAGGTGGACCGGAAAGCTGTAGTCGCTCAACAGGGCGAGCGGATCGTCGGCGGTCGGTCCGATGACGGCGATGCTTGCGCCGGCGGCCAGCGGCAGCACGCCGTCGTTGTCCAGGATGGTCACCGCCTGCGCCGCGACCTCGCGGGCCAGCGCGAGCGTCTCGGGCAGGCGCAACGCCACGGCCGCGGCTTCGGTGTAGGGCTGCTCGAACAGGCCGAGCCGGAACTTCTCGCGCAGTCCGCGGCGCACCGCGGCATCGACCGTGTCGAGGGTGATCAGGCCGCGATCCAGCGCCGCCTTCAGGTGCGAGGCGCAATCGTCGCCCGGCAGCTCCACGTCCAGACCCGCGTTGATCGCCAGGGCGATCGCCTCGACCGGATCGGCCGCCACGCCATGGTGCCTGTGCAACAGGCTGACACCGATGTAATCGGCGACGACGAGTCCGTCGAACCCCCATTGCTCGCGCAGCACCTCGGTGAGCAGGCGCCTGGATGCATGCACCGGTTCGCCGTCGATGTCGTGGTAGGCGGGCATCACCGAGCCGGCGTTGCCGAGCTTGACCGCCATCTCGAACGGCAGCATGAAGTCGTCGTTCAGCTCGCGCCAGCCGAGGTGCACCGGTGCGTGATTGCGCCCGCCTTCGCTGAACGAGTGCCCCACGTAGTGCTTCAGGGTCGCCAGCACCTGACGCTCGTCGCCCTGCAGGCCGCGCACGTAGCGGGTCGCGAGTACGCCGGTGAGGTAGGGGTCTTCGGCGAAGGTCTCCTCGGTTCGACCCCAGCGAGCATCGCGGGCGACATCCAGCACCGGTGCCAGACCCTGACGCGCACCCACGGACAAGGCCTCCGCACCGATCGCGGCGCCCACCCGCTCGATCAGCTCGGGGTTCCAGGTGGCCCCGTAGGCCAGCGAGGACGGGAACAGCGTGGCATCGCGGGCCATCAGCCCGGACAGGCACTCCTCGTGCGAGAGCACCGGGATGCCCAACCGCGTGCGCTCCACCAGATGCTTCTGCAGGGCGTTCAATGCCCTCACCCCGTCGGCGGGGTCGACGCTCGCGGTGCCCAGCGGCCGCGTGATCTGGCCGAGCCCATGCTCGAGCAGGCGCCCCACCGCATCGCTGCCGCCGGCGCCGGTGAACGGATCGATGCGCAGCTCGTGCGCACCGTCTTCCGACAGGTACAGCCACAGCGCGTGCAACTGTGCGACCTTCTCGTCGAGCGTCATGCGCGACAGCAGGTCGTCGACGCGCGCCTCGATCGGCTGCGAGGCATCTCGGTAGGGTGTCACGGTCTGGCGGGTGTCCTGTGATGTGCGATCCGTACGCGGTGTCGATCGGACGCCGGTGCGTACGGGTCCGGCAAGGCTTGCGGGCGTGACGGTTCGACGAAACTACCCGTCGGAACCGGGCAGACGTGCCCCGTCGCCGTCGAACAGGTGCAGGTGTCCGGGCCGGGGCTCGAGCCGCACGCGGGCATGCGGCGCCAGCCGACGGTGCCCGCTGATCCGCACCGCCAGGGAACCGAAGTCGTCCGACTTCACGTAGGCCACGGTATCGCTGCCCAAGTGTTCGACCACCAGCACCTCGGCGCCCCAGGCGCCGGTGCGCTCGTCGAGGTCCAGATGCTCGGGGCGTATCCCGACGCGAGCGGCATCGTCGCGGCCGACGGCCCGGCCGGGCAGCAGGTTCATGCGCGGCGAACCGATGAAACCTGCCACGAACTCCGTGCCAGGGCGTTCGTAGAGCTCCATCGGCGCACCGACCTGTTCGATGCGCCCCCCGTTCATGACCACGATACGATCGGCGAGCGTCATCGCCTCGACCTGGTCGTGCGTGACGTAGACCATCGTCGCCGCGAAGCGCTCGTGCAGCTGGGCCAGCTCGATGCGCATCTCGGTGCGCAGCACCGCATCCAGGTTCGACAGCGGCTCGTCGAACAGGAATACCCCGGGCTTGCGCACGATCGAGCGACCGATCGCGACGCGCTGCCGCTGCCCGCCCGACAGCTCGACCGGTCTTCTCTCCAGCAACGGCTCCAGGTGCAGGGTGCGCGCGGCCTGGAGCACGCGCTCCTCGCGCTCGGCCTTCGGCGTGCGCGCCAGCCGCAGGCCGAAGTCGATGTTCTGCCGGACCGTCATGTGCGGGTAGAGCGCGTAGGACTGGAAGACCATCGAGATGCCACGCTTGCTCGGTTCGTCGCGGGTGACATCGCGACCGCCGATCCGCACGCTGCCGGATGACGGCGGCTCCAGCCCCGACACGATGCGCAGCAGCGTGGACTTGCCGCAACCGGAGGGCCCGACCAGCACCGTGAAGGATCCGTCGGGAATCTCCAGGTCCAGGGCTGGAATCACCTCGACGTCGCCGAAGCGCTTGCTGATCTGCTGCAGGTGTACATCAGCCATGACGGGCGGATCCAGTGGCACGGAACGGGAGCGGACGGGGTGGGATCGGGCACGCTCGCCGGTGGGCGGACCGGCGACTCATCCCTTCACCGCCCCGCCGGTCAGCCCGGCGACGATGTACTTCTGCGCAACGAGGAAGAACATCACCGCCGGCAGGATGGTGAGCGTCACGAAGGCGAGCACGAGGTTCCAGGACGTCACGTACTCGCCGCGGAACTGCATCATGCCCAGCGGCCAGGTGAAGGCCTCGCGCGAGTTCAGCACCACCAGCGGCAGCAGGAAGTTGTTCCAGCTCTGCACGAAGACGAAGGTGCCGACCGTGGCCAGGATCGGTGTGGACAACGGCAGCGTGAAGCGCCAGAAGAAGCGCACGTAGCCGCAGCCGTCCACGTAGGCCGCCTCGAAGAGCTCCTTGGGCAACTGTTCGAAGAAGGTGCGGAACAGCAGGATCGCAAGGCTCAGACCGAAGGCCGTCTGCGGCAGGATGACCGCCCAGTAGGTGTCCAGCAGGCCCAGGTCACGCACCTTGATGAACAGCGGCAGGATCGCCGTGGCGAACGGGAACATCAGGCCCAGCAGCAGGTAGGAGAACAGCATGCGCGAGCCGAAGAACCGGATCTGCGCGAACACGTACGCTGCCGCCGCGCCCACCAGCAGGGTCAGCACGACGCTGAGCAGCGAGATCGCCAGGGAGTTGCCCAGGTAGCGCCAGAACCTGGCGTCGCTCACGATGCCCAGGTAGTGCTCGAGCTCCCAGGAGGCCGGCAGACCCATCGGATTGATGCGGATCTCGGAGGTGCTCTTGAAGCCGCCGAGCGCGGTGGCCACCAGCGGCCCCAGCACGAACGCCGCCACCGTGCACAGCACCGAGATGCGCAGCAGCTCGCGCGCCAGCCCGCCCCTCATGCCGCCGCAGCCCGGTTCGCGATGCGCTGGTAGAACACCGCGATCAGCACCGCCGCCAGGAACAGCACCACCCCGACGGCACTGCCGAAGCCGATCTTGAGCCGCGACAGGCCGAAGGTGTACAGGTAGCTCACGATGGTCTGGGTACTGTGCGACGGCCCGCCGTTGGTCAGGGGGACGATCACGTCGAATACCTGCAGCGCACCGATGATGGCGAAGAAGCCGCTGACCAATATCGCCGGCTTGATCAACGGGATCTGCACGTGCCGCACGATCTGGAGCGATGTCGCCCCCTCGATCCTGGCCGCCTCCACCAGATCCTTGGGTACGCTCTGCAAGGCGGCGATGTAGATCATCATGTGGAAACCGAAGTACTTCCACACGATCACCGTCATGATCGCCACGAAGGCCCAGTCGCGATCCCCCAGGATGAAGTACGGCTCGATGCCCAGGGCGCGCGTGATGCCCGCCGCCATTCCATGGTTGCCGTCGAACACGAAGCTCCAGATCAGTCCGGCGGCGATCTCGGCCAGGATGAAGGGCAGGAAGAAGATCAGCCGGAAGGCGGCGTTGCCCGGCGTCTTCCTGTGGATCATCAGCGCCAGCACCAGCGCCAGCGGCATCTGCACCAGCAACGACACCAGCACCAGCTTGCCGGTGTTCCACATTGCCTGATGGAACGCCGAGTGCCCGAACATGCGCTCGAAGTTCTGCAACCCGACCGCGTCCGCAGGCGCGCCGTAGCCGTTCCAATCGAAGAACGCGTAGCGCCCCGACTCGGCCAGCGGCACGATCACGAACAGGCTGAACAGCACCAGTGCGGGCGGCAGCAGCAGCAGGACGGCCGTGCAGCGACCATCGCGCAGCAGGCGTTGCACGCGATCAGGAAACGATCCGGCCGAAGCGGCTGACATGGATGGTCACGGGTTCAGGAAAGTGAGGAAGGCTGCCGCGCCGGACGCGGCAGCCGGTGAAGCGATCCGGGCTCAGCGGAAATCCCAGGCTTCCTGGATTCGCTCCGCAGCCTCGACGGCGGTGGTGGCGCCGCTGGACAGGTCGGCCGATATGTCATTGACCGTCGCGCCCACCGATGCGCCCAGATACTGGTCCAGGTAGATCTGGTGATACGGCGCGGCGGCGACATCGTCCGCCTGCTTGCGGAAGAAGGGATTCTCGATCGCGTCCTGCGACCCCTCCACGATCGGCAGCCAGAAACCGGCCGCGGCACCCTTTCGCTGATTCTCCACATCGAGCAGATACTCGAGATAGGCGACCGTCTCGTCGGGCGCATCCGGCGTCACCACGTAGCCGTTGACGCCGCCCAGCGTCACGCTGCCATCGGCATCGGCGCCACCCGGCACGACGGGGAAGCTGATCACGTCGAGCGTGGCGTCCGTCAGCGGTGCCCCCTCCTGCGCCTGCTTCACGATGCCGGGATAGGTAAAGCCGCCCATGAGGTGGAACGCCCCCTCGTCGTTGCTGAACAATGTACCCGCGGTGTCGAAGGTGGCGGACATGAAGCCCGGCTGGAAGGGGTCGAGCTCCACCAGTTCGAGGTATCGCTCGCCCGCCTTCACGAACGGCTCGCCGGTGAAGTCGCCGCCCTCGCCCGACACCGCCATGGGCAACGCATCGGCTCCACCCTCGCGCAGCGCCAGGTAGCTCCAGTAGAAGTGCAGCGGCCACTTGTCTTGACCGCCGGCGATGATCGGGGTGATATCGGCAGCCTTGAGCGTGCGCACCGCGTCGAGGAAATCGTCCCAGGTCTCTATCGCCTGGTGATCCACGCCCGCCTGCTCGGTGAGCCGGGTATTGACCCAGAACAGCACGTCCGAGACGTACAGGGGCAGACCCACGAGCTTGCCGTCGACCCGGAAGGCGTCCAGCGTGCCTTCAGGAATGGTGGCCAGCAGATCCTGGTCGACCAGATCCGAGATGTCGCGGGTGAAGCCGGCCTCGGCCTGCTCGCTCAGCGTCAGGCCGCTCCAGCTGTAGAAGGCGTCGGGCCGGGCGTCCGACTGCAGCAGCGTCGGTAGCTTGGTCTTGTAGGCCTCGTTCGAGAGGTACTCCAGGTTCACCGTGACACCCGGGTTCGCCTCCTCGAAGCGCTTGGCGATCTCGGCGTAGTATTCCTTCTGGGCCGGGCCGTCATCGAGCTCGACGGTGAGCACGGTGATCTCGGTGTCGGCCACGGCGGCGGTACAGGCCAGCAGCGACAGGGCGGCAACCAGACCGGTCGGGGACAGCAATGTCTTCATGCGGGAGGGTTCTCTTCCAGGAAGTGGATGTCGCCCGCGATGTGCGAGCGGTTCGGTGGCCGTACCGGACCCGGCACGGCCGGCATGACGAGCGCGTTCAAGGCAGGTTGTCCGCGAAGTGGACATCGATGCGGATCGGTTCGTGCGACTCGACGACCGATCGACCGAGACAGCGCGCACTCAGCACGCGCACTGCACTGCGCGCGATGTGATCGACGTCCTGCGCGATGACCGCATCGACACGACCGTCGATCAGACCGGCGCGCACCGCCGGTGACAGCTCGTGCACCACCAGCAGCGGCGGCTCGACACCTCGATCGGACGATGTCGAGGCGGCGGCAGGGGCGGCGGCAGGGGCGGCGGCAGGGGCGCCGGCAGGGGCGCCGGCAGGGGCGCCGGCACGCAGGTGATCGTCCAGGCCGTCGAGCAGGCTGGCGTTGCCCGCCGCCAGCGAATAGATGCCGACCAGGTCGGGGTGACGCTCCAGCAGCTCGGTCACCACGCGGCGGTTGGTGCCCGGGCGCGCATCGCCCTGCAACACGGTCAGCACGTGCAGGTGCGCGAATCGTTCCTCGATCACCTGCTCGAATCCGAGCTGCCGCTCGAGCTGGTCACGCTGCCTGGGCCCGCCCGCGATCAGCGCGACCGGCCCCCGGCGCGCGGCCGCGAAACGGCCCATGAGCGTGGCGGCGACGCGACCGGCAGCGAGGTTGTCGATACCGATGTAGTGCTGGCGCCGCGAGCCGGGAAGATCGGTGACCAGCGTGACCACGGCAATGTCCCGCTCGACCGCCGCATCGATCGCCTGGCGTACATCGGGGGTGTCACCGGCGAAGACCGCGACGCCATCGACCTGGTCCGGATCGAGCGCGTCCAGGGCCGCGGCGACCTCGCGGCCGACGCCCGCCGGCGTGCGGCGCACATCCGTGCGGACCTCCCTGTCGATGATCGCCGCCGGAGATCGCTGCGCGGCGTCCCGCATGTTGCGCGAGAACCCCGCTTCGTCGTCGGGCAGCAGGAACACGAAACGCAGTGGACGCCGCCCGTCGGGCAGCGCGACCCCTTCCAGCTGACCGAACCCGAGCGCGTGCACCGCGGACCGAACGCTTTCACGCGCCCGCTCGCTGACCCCCTCGCGCGCGTGCAGCACGCGATCGACGGTGGCGGTGCTCACGCCTGCCCGCGCAGCGACGTCATTGAGTGTGGGTCTGGGCAAATGCCTGCGGGCGCTATCCGGAAGTGCGACCACGCTACCACGCCGTTTGATTGATATCCACCAGAAAATGATTTGAATCAATCGGTGCGGATGCCGGGTCAGCGCGATCGCCAGCGATTCATGGGCGGCCAGATCCGTCACGACGAGCTCCGGCATCCCGCTCGCCGTCAACATGCTGGCGACCCCGCGCGAGGCGGACGTCTCCCCGGGTCGGCGCGTCGACGGAGATCGGTTGGCGATGGTCGGTGACGGGGTCGCCATGCACCAGGAGCACGTGTTTCTCGACCAAGCCCGTCGCACCCTTCAGCGAGGTGACCCTGCCGTCCGAGAGAAGGTCGTCGTGAAGCCGTCCACCGGTCCGGCTCGCCGTGCTCACCGCCGCGACGCGGCAGGTGGGGTTCTACTCCGAGCGGTCACGATCGGTCGATCCGGCCGCGTCCCGGGTGTTGCCCTTCGGCTTCGAGGGGCGTGCCGACGACGGGCCTGCTCCGTCGGGTCGCTGCTGTATTTCATCGATCGCTATGGCGACGAGGGATCGGCCTACGATGCGCAGTTCGACTGGCTAGGCGACAGGGATCCGGTACCGGCCGGCATCGGCTTCCAGTATCTCGACCACCTGACCCACAACGTCCATCGCGGCAACATGGATACCTGGTGGCACTTCTATCGCGACCTGTTCGGTTTCCAGCAGATCCACTTCTTCGACATCGCCGGCAAGGTGAGCGGCCTGGTCAGTCGCGCGATCACGTCACCCTGCGGCAAGATCCGCATTCCGCTGAACGAGAGGACCGACGACCACAGCCAGATCGAGAGCTACCTGAAACACTACAAGGGCGAGGGCATCCAGCACATCGCCGTGGGCACCGATGCGCTCTACGACGCCGCCGATCAGCTGGCCGAGCGCGGTCTGGCCTTCATGCCGGGTCCGCCCGACACCTACTACGAGCGCAGCGTCGAACGCGTGAGCGGCCATCAGGAGCCGCTGGAACGGCTGCAGCGCCACGGCATCCTGATCGATGGCGAGGGTGTCATCGACCAGGCCAACGGCCCGCGCATGACGAAGATCCTGTTGCAGATCTTCTCCAAGACGGTGGTCGGCCCGATCTTCTTCGAGTTCATCCAGCGCAAGGGTGACGAAGGCTTCGGCGAGGGCAACTTCCGAGCGCTGTTCGAGAGCATCGAGGAGGAGCAGCTGCGCAACGGGGAGTTGAAGCGAGCTGGCTGAGCGATGGCGTCGGGCGCTGCCCGCAGCCGGTCGGTCAGCTCGTCTCGAACAGATCCAGCGATTCCATGCCCGGCACCGTCACCAGCCCCTTGTCGGTGATGCGGATCTCGGGAATCACCGACAGCGGGATCAGGTTGAAGCCCATGAAGGCGATCTGGCAGCCGGCGGCGTACCATTCCCGCTTCAGCGCCTTCATCTGCTCGGCGACCACGCTCACGCGCTGGTCGGACAGCAGGCCGGCGATCGGCAGCGGCACGCTGGCCACGACCTGGCCGCCGCGCACCACGCACACCCCGCCCTGGGTGCGCTCGATCTCGCGCAGCGCCACCTGCATGTCCGCCTCGGTGTGCCCGGCGACGATGAGGTTGTGGCTGTCGTGCCCGACCGATGAGGCCACCGCGCCGTCGGTCAGGCCGAAGTCCTTCAGCAAGCCATGGGCGACGTTGCCCTCCGACTTGCCGTGCCGTTCCACCACGGTGACGAAGCACAGGCCGTGTTCGGCCAGCAGTGTCGGCCAGTCGGCGGCGGGCGTTAGCGACAGCCGATCGTGAAACAGCTCGATGCCGGGCAGCGCGACACGGATCAGGTTGGCGGTGCACGGCTCGCTCGGCAGTTCGGGCGTGAGCGTCACCGCGTCGGGCAAGGTGACCGTGTGGAAGGCCGGCTTCGGATAGACGTAGGGCGCCGACAACGCCTCGTCCAGCACCGGCGTGATGCGGCCGTGCTCGACCACCAGCTCGCCGCCGTACCAGGTGCACACGGGCTTGTCGTCATCGCCCAGCAACACCAGGTCGGCGCGGCGCCCGCCGCCCAGGCCGCCGATGTCGTTCTCCCGGCCGAAGCGGGTGGCACCGTGCAAGGATCCCATCGACCAGGCCTGCTCGATGCTCATGCCGGCCTTCACGGCCTCGCGCACCACCCAGTCCTGACCGAATACCAGCAGATCGTCGGCATCCCGATCGTCGGTGCACACCGCCACGCGCTTGTGCGAGGCACCCAGCTCGGTGATCGTCTTGATGGCGTGCGGCAACGAGTGCCAGGGCGTGGTCGGCGGTCCGCCACGCAGGAAGATCCACACGCCGGCCTCGAGAAGATCGTCGGCGATGTCCCGATCGATCGCCTCGTGGGTGTCGGTCACGCCCGAGGCGGCGTAGGCGGCGACGAACTCGCGCCCGTAGATGTGACCCGACACCGGGCGCCCGCGCGACAGGGCGGCCTCGATGATCGCGTGGCTGCGCTCGTCGGAGCCTGCCACCTGCACGAAGTCCATCTTCTCGCCCAGCGCGACCGCCTCGGGCCAGTCGTCGAACAGGCCACCGATCTTGTCGGGCGTCAGGTCCCCGCCGGCGGTCTCGAAGCGAGGCGAGGTGGCCGGCACGGTGGACGGCACGGTCAGGAAGATCGACAGCGGCGCCTGGCGGGCATCCTCCAGCATGGCCTCGACACCGGCCACGTCCATGACGTTGCCGATCTCGTGGCTGTCGCAGAAGATCGTGGTGGTGCCGTTGAGCAGCGCCGCCTCGGCGTAGGCGCAGGCCGTCACCATCGAGGATTCGATGTGGATGTGCGGATCGACCAGCCCGGGGGCGATGCGTGCCCCGGCAGCATCGAACGAGGGCGCCTCGCCCTGGTAGCTGCCGGCCGGCAGCACCGCGGCGATGCGCCCGCCGCTGATCAGGATCTCTCGATCGGTCAGCGTGCGCTCGGTGTAGGTGGACAGGACACGGGCGCCGCGGACGATCCGGTCCGGATCGCGCCGCAGCGCGGCTACGTCGGCGAGCCGTCTCGTCATGCCGGACAGCGGGGCGACGGTGAAGCGGGTGAGTCGGGACATCGCGGGTGTCGAGCCTTCAGGAAGCGGGTCGAGTGGTCAGCCTACACCGCCGCCGAGCCACATTCTCGGCGCATGACGTCGTCCGAACCGGCGGCGAAATCGCCGCAAGACTTGCTACCGGATTCGCGCTCGGCATCGCTGCGTGCGCGCGCGATGTCGGAATGGCGACCAAGCGTGTCGTTCTGTGCAATGGCGTGCCGTTTCACCGTGCCAGAAGGCCGAATTTGACGTTTCTGCCTGCGCTAAGGGGGACTATAGTTCCGCCACGATCACCCACCCGACCTCGGATCGAGCCGTATCGCCATGGCAGCCTTTCCCTCCTCCGCCCGCGTCGTCATCATCGGCCAGGGCGGCATCGTCGGCGCCTCGGTCGCCCACCACCTGATCGAGCGTGGCTGGGACGACATCGTCGGCATCGACATGTCGGCCATTCCGACCGATGTCGGCTCGACCGCCCACGCCTCGGACTTCTGCTACGCCACCGCCCACGACCAGATGACCTGCTGGACGACGGGCTACAGCATAGACTTCTTCGAAAGGCGCGGTCGCTACGCGAAGGTCGGTGGATTGGAGGTGGCGCGCGTGGACGATGACGATCGCATGAGCGAGCTCAAGCGCAAGGTCGCCTCGGGCAAGGCCTTCGGCACACGCGCCACGATGATCAGCGCGGCCGAGGCCAAGCAGAAGATGCCGCTGATCGAGGAGGACATGATCCAGGGCGCGCTGTGGGACCCGGACGCCGGTCTGGTGGTCCCGCGCTCGCAGGTGGTCACCGGCGAGCTGGTCGAGGAGGCGGTGGCCACCGGCAAGCTGCGCGCCATCGCCAACTGCGCCTGCACCGACCTGGAGATCGAGGACGGTCGCATCGTCGGGGTGGTCACCGCGCGCGGCACCATCAAGACCGACCACGTCGTGGTCTGTGCCGGGCTGTGGGGCCGCGACATCGCGGCGATGGCCGGCGAGGACCTGCCGGTCATGCCGGTCGATCACCCGCTGCTGTGGTTCGGCCCGTACGACGAGTTCAAGGGCACGGGCAAGCACATCGGCTACCCGCTGCTGCGCGACCAGGGCAATTCGGCCTACCTGCGCGATACCGGCGATCCGACCACCTCCGAGGGCGGCATGATCGAATGGGGCTACTACGAGGAACGCGAGCCGCGCATGGTTCACCCGCGCGACCTGCAATCCAAGGAAGAGGCCCGGCTGTCGCCCTCGCAGCGCGACCTGGACATGGACCAGATCATGGATCCGCTGGAGCGTGCGATCGAGCTCACCCCGATCCTGGCCGAGCTGGGGTACGACGAGCGCCGCTCGTTCAACGGCCTGCTGCAGGTCACCGCCGATGGCGGCCCCTCGGTCGGTGAATCGGCCACGGTGCGCGGCCTGTGGTACGGCGTGTCGGTGTGGGTCAAGGACGGACCGGGCACCGGCAAGCTGCTGGCCGACTGGATCACCGACGGGCGCACCACGCTGGACCACTTCGGCGTGGACACCTCGCGCTACTACCCGTTCCAGCAGGACGAGGACTACATCCGCGATCGCTGCTACGAGTCCGCGTTCAAGATCTACAACCCGGCGGTGCACTCGCGCGAGCCCTACTCCAAGGGTCGCAACCTGCGCCGAAGCCCGTTCTACGAGCGCGAGGTGGCGCTGGGCGGCTACTTCATGGAGGCCGCCGGCTGGGAGCGTGCGCACGGCTACGCCAGCAACGAGCCCCTGCTCGAGACGTTCGGCGAACGGGTGCCGGAACGCAACGCCGAGTGGGACAACCGCCACTTCTGGCGCGTGGCCAACGCCGAGCACCTGCAGCTGGGTGAAGACGTCGGCATGGTCAACCTGTCGCACTTCGCGATCATCGACGTCGCGGGGCCGGATGCCGCGGCGTTGATGGAGTACGCCTGCGTGGCCAAGGTCGCCGGCGACACGCCGGTCGGCAAGGGGGTGTACACCCACTTCCTGGACCACGCCGCCGGCGTGCGCGCCGACCTGACCGTGATCCGCATGGCCGTGGACCATTTTCGGGTCATCGATGGCGGCGCCTCCGGGCACCGGGACCTCGTCTGGCTGCAGCGCATGAGCCAGGACCGCGGCTGGACGGACCTGAGCATCACCGACCGCACCACCGACTACGCCTGCCTGGGCGTGTGGGGGCCGAACGCGCGCAGCACGCTGGAGAAGCTGGTGGAGGATCCGGACGCGCTGTCGAACGAGAACTTCCCGTTCGCCGCCGTGCGGCCGCTGGTCATCGCCGGCGTCAAGGTTGCCGCCTTCCGGATCTCCTATGTCGGCGAGCAGGGGTGGGAATTGCATTTCGACTACGATGACGGGCTGGCGGTGTGGGACGCGCTGGCCGCGGCCGGCGTCACCCCGATCGGCATCGAGACCTACGCCAACAGCCGCCGCCTGGAGAAGAGCCTGCGGTTGCAGAACGCGGACCTGCTGACCGAGTACAACCTGCTGGAGGCGGACCTGGCGCGCCCGGTGGTCAAGGCGGCCGACTTCCACGGCAAGGAGCCCTACCTGGCGATCCGCGAGCGCGAGCACCAACCGGCCACCCTGTGCACCTTCACGATGAAGGACAACATCGACTCGCAGGGCGTGGCGCGCTATCCGGTGGGCACCTCGCCGATCATGGATCCGGACACCGGCGAGACGTTGATCGACAGCGAGGGCCGGCGCTCGTACACCACCAGCATCGTGTACGGGCCCAGCATCGGCAAGAACATCGCGCTGGGCTACCTGCCGCACGACTACTGCCAGGTAGGGCGGGAGCTGGCGATGGAGTACTTCGGCGAGCGCTACACGCTGGTGGTCGAGGCGGTGGGCTACAAGCCGCTGTACGACCCGGAGAACGTGAAGCCGCGCTCGTAAGGGGCGTTCGCGTACCGTCGGTCACGATCGGCGGTTCTCGGGGTACAGGGTTTCATGGCGGGCGACTCCGCCGACACCCCGAGAAGCCGCCCCATGAATCGCACCTTCCTGCCGCTGGTCACCGTCGCTACGCTGTGCCTGACGGCCTGCGGCTCGTTGCCGAAACCCCCGCCCGCCGCACGCCTTGCGGGCGGGGACTACGCACCGCTGATCGAGTATCTGAAGGCGTACATCCCGAGCCGGGTGAAGGCGCACGGCTTCACCGGCCTGAGCGTGGCATTGCTGGACGATCAGCGGATCGTCTGGAGCGCCGGGTTCGGCCAAGCGGACAAGGCGCCCGGAGCGGCTGCCACCGCATCCACCGCCTATCGGGCCGGCTCGGTGTCCAAGCTGTTCACCGCCATGGCGGTGATGAAGCTGGCCGAGCAAGGAACGCTGGACCTGGACGCGCCGATCACCGATACGGTACCGACATTCGATCTCACGTCCCGGTTCGGCTCGATCGACGGGATCACCCTGCGCAACCTGCTGTCCCACCACTCGGGCCTGCCGAACGCGATTCGAGACGGGCTGTTCGCCAGCGAACCGGACGCGTTCGAGACGGTCACGACGCGTCTGGCCCGCTACCACGCGAGCTACCCGCGACTTCGGGTACCTGGTCGGTCAACCAGTACGGGGCCACGCTTGCCAAGTGCATGGGGGTTGACGATGCGGCGCTGAACGGGGTGTTTCCGGACCTGGCGGCCTTCGCCACCCGCGATCTGGGATTCCTGCGCGGCTGAGCGTCGCCCGATCGGCGTCAGCCGGCAGTGGACGGCTTCTTCGCGTCCAGCCAGCGGAACAGGTAGCTGCGCGGTGGCGCCTCGCCGGTGATCAGGTAATGCAAGGCGTAGGGGTCGCGCAGCATCGCCTGCATGGCGGCGCGCACCTTCCAGGTTCCGCACAACAGCAGCCGATCACCGGGCCGAAGCGGGGTGTCGAGCGGCGGCACCGGCTGCAGCACACCGTCCCGTTCCATCTGCAACGGGACCGCGCCCGACAGGCTATCGCGGTCCCGAGGATCGCGCACCAGGTCGCCGAGCAGCGGCTCGACGGTGCGCCCGCGCGTGGGGCCGCCGCCCACCGGCGGCATCGCGATACCGTCCATGCCGACGACCCACAGGGTGGGCACGCCGTCGCCGACCGCTTCGCGCAGGCGCACCAGCAGCTCGTCCAGCACCGCGGCCGGGCCATGTTCCAGGTGATCGAGCAACGGTTGCAGGCCGGGCGACAGCAGCTCCATCTGGATGCGCCGGGCAATGACCCGATCCGGGTGGACCACCAGGTCCACCGGTGCACCGGTGTACACGGTGTCGTTGGCGTGCCGGTTCTGCCGCACCACCAGGAAGACGTCCGGATTGAGGGCGCGCACGATCATCATCACCCGCAGGTTCACGGTGTCATCGTCGGTGGCGATGATCACGCAGGCGGCGTCGGCCAGACCGGCCCGCATCAGCGTGTCGTGATCGGCCACGCTGCGGATGTGCCGCTCGCTCACCTCATCGTCGTCCAAATCCGGATCGATCACCACCGTATCGACCCCCTCCTCGTTCATGCCCTCCTCCAGGCGGTGCCCCATGCGCCCGTAGCCGCACACGATCCAGCGCCCGGCCGGGCAGTCGATGCGGTAGTCCAGGTTGGCATCGGCGACCTGCGCGAACCAGTTGCCCAGCGCGTACACCGCCGGGCGGTGCAGTGCCGCCGACAAGCGATCGGCGAATACCTCGAACGAGTCGAGCACCCGTACCGATCCGAGCGCCTCGGTCTGCTCGACCAGCTCGCGCGAGTCGATGCGGCAGATCGGTTGCAGGTCCGGGTTCAGGGCACGCGTCATGACCGCGACGGTCGCGTTGACGTGCTCATCGTCGGTCACCGCCACGATCGCATGACAATGGCGGTGCCTGAGCCCCGCCTCCAGCAGCGTGTCCGGGTCGGCGGCATCGGCGCACACACCGATCGCGCGCACGCTGAACGTGCGCAGGCTGAGCGCCTTCATGCGATCCGGATCGCTGTCGATGATGACCATCGACATGGCCGATTCGTTCAGGGAGCGTCCCAGCAGGCTGCCCGCGTCACCGAACCCGCAGACGATCACGAAGGGCTCGTCCATGCCGGCCACGCGACGCGCGAACACGTAGCGGGCCAGCGCGCGGCGCAGCTGCTCGTTCTGTATCAGCTTGAGGATCGAGCCGATCGAGTACAGCCACGCGATCACGGTGACGTGCAGCAGCAGGATCGCCCAGGCGCGTTGCAACGCGCTGAACGGTACCGGTAACTCGCCGAAGCCGGTGGTGGTGGCGGTGTAGGACAGGATGTAGAGCGCGTGGAAGAAGCTCATCGGCTCGCCATCGCGACCGGGAATCAGCGCAAACCCTGCGATGCCGACCACGTAGACCAGGATCAGGAACAGCAGCGGCCAGCGCATCGATCGCAGCACGATCATGCCGATGCGCTGCAGCCCGGCGCTGTCGCTCATGCGGGCGCTCCCCATCCGGCGGACCGGGCGCTCAGCGGCGCGCCATCAAGGTCTCGGCCACCACGATGACCACGGAGACCACGTTGGCCACCAGCGCACCATTGGCCAGCGCCACGATCGTTGCCAGCACGACCGGGGTCACGCCGCCCTCGGTCACGTGGGCGGCATAGGCCCACACCCCGGCACTGGCAAACAGCTGAAGGTCGGCCACCAGTGCGGTGGCCAGCAGCAGCGAGCCGGTCTGGGAGCGGTCGCCGAGCTTGAGCCCGGTGGCGATCAGGTTGGCCACGATGGCCACGAACAGCAACCACACGCTGTGGTGGCCGACGTTATCGATGTCGCCGTAGCCAAAGCTGACGTTCAGCGTCAGCGCCAGCAGGATGAAGAAGCCGAAGATCGTGCGTTCCAGGTTCATCGTCAGGCCTCGAGCGAGCGCATGTCGTGTCTGGCCGGACAGACCCGGCGGTGACGCGACATCGTCTCACGGTTGAACCGGCCTCCGGGCCGCGCGTGCAGCTTGTCCCCATGGCACCCCCAGGCCACCTGGTGCCGTCCCGGTCCTCCCCGGCCATGCGACAACACTTCGGGTTCGGGGTCAGCCGCTGTCCGGCACCAGCAAGAGCGATGGCGGCGTGAGCAGCGCAGCGAACAGCAAGGCCAGCCAGGCATCGCCCGTGCCGAGCGTGAGGCAGTCGGGAAGGCGCAGGCGTGCAGCGCTCCACCAGGCTTGCAATACACTGATCGTGGCCCGGCCACCCACCCCGCTCGTCCAGGCCGCCACCACCGTGCGCGGTACCGACAGACCCTTGCCGAAGGAGGCGAACTCGAGCAGCGCGCGCAACCCGCGCCGCCGGCTCAGACCCTGAGCGACTTGTCCCCGCGCGCGATGCCGGTGGCGCCCGAGCGCACCACCTCGATGACGTTGTCGCGGTTCACCGCATCCAGGAATGCGCTCAGCTTGTAATCGTCGCCGGTGAGCTCGACCACGTAGCTGGACTCGGTCACATCCAGGATCGCGCCGCGAAAGATATCCGCCAGGCGCTTGATCTCCTCGCGACCACCGTCCACCGCGCGCACCTTGACCAGCATGATCTCGCGCTCGATGAACTGCACCTCGGTCAGGTCGGTCAGGCGCACCACGTCGATCAGCTTGTTCAGCTGCTTGACGATCTGCTCCACCACCCGCTCGGTGCCGGTGGTGACGATCGTCATGCGCGACAGCGTCGGGTCGTGGGTGGCGGCCACGGTCAGGGACTCGATGTTGTAGCCACGCGCGCTGAACAGGCCGGCCACCCGCGACAGGGCGCCGGACTCGTTCTCCAGCAGGACCGAGATGACGTGCCGCATCACGCCAGCTCCCGCGCCGGATTCAGGCGCATTTCGTGGTGCCCCTTGCCGGCCTCGATCATCGGGTAGACGTTCTCGCTCTGGTCGGTCTGGAAATCCATGAACACCAGCCGGTCCTTCAGGGCGAAGGCCTCCTCGAGAGCGCCGTCCACATCGGCCGGATTCTCGATGCGCATGCCCACGTGACCGTAGCTCTCGGTCAGCTTGACGAAGTCGGGCAGTGCGTCCATGTAGGAGTGCGAGTAGCGCTTGTTGTAGTTGAACTCCTGCCACTGGCGCACCATGCCCATGTAGCGGTTGTTCAGGCAGATCACCTTGATCGGCAGACCGTACTGCAGGCAGGTGGACAGCTCCTGGATGCACATCTGCACGCTGGCCTCGCCGGTGATGCACACCACCTGATCGTCCGGGAAGGCCAGCTGCACGCCGATGGCGGCCGGCAGGCCGAACCCCATCGTGCCCAGCCCGCCGGAGTTGATCCAGCGCCGCGGCTTGTCGAAGCCGTAGTATTGCGCCGCCCACATCTGGTGCTGGCCGACGTCCGAGGTGATGTAGGCATCGCCGCCGGTCACCCGGTGCAGCGACTCGACCACCGCCTGCGGCTTGATGAGTGTCTCGCTGGTGGCGTAGGCCAGGCAGTCACCGGAGGTCCAGTCGCGGATCTGCTTCCACCAGGTGGCCAGCGCCTCCGGGTCGGCACGGCGGTTGGTCTCGCGGATCAGCTTGACCATGGCCTCGAGCACCTGCCCGACATCGCCCACGATCGGTACGTCAACGGTGACGTTCTTGGAGATGCTGGCCGGATCGATGTCCACGTGCACGATCTTGGCGTACGGGCAGAAGCTTTCGATCTCGCCGGTGACCCGGTCGTCGAAGCGCACCCCGATGGCGATCAGCACGTCGCATTCGTGCATGGCCATGTTGGCCTCGTAGGTGCCGTGCATGCCCAGCATGCCCAGGTTCTGCTCGTCCGAGGCGGGGAAGGCGCCCAGGCCCATCAGCGTCTGGGTGATCGGATAGCCGAGCTCGTGCGTCAGCGCGTTCAGGTGCTCGGCCGAGTCGCCCAGCACCACGCCGCCGCCCGAGTAGATCATCGGCCGCCGGGCCGACAGGATCAGATCGACCGCCTTCCTGATCTGACCCGGGTGGCCTTGCACCTGGGCGGTCGGGGTGTAGGAGCGCATCGAGATCTCCTTGGGGTACATGAACGGCACCTTGATGCCGGGGGTGGTGAAGTCCTTCGGGATGTCGACCACCACCGGACCGGGCCGGCCGGTGGTGGCGACGTGAAAGGCCTTCTTCATGGTGGTGGCGAAGTTCTCGAGCGAGTCCACCAGGAAGTTGTGCTTGACGCACGGGCGAGAAATGCCGACGAAGTCGACCTCCTGGAAGGCATCGCTGCCGATGAACTTGCTCTGCACCTGGCCCGACAGCACCACCATCGGGATCGAGTCCATGAAGGCGGTGGCGATGCCGGTCACCGCGTTGGTCGCGCCGGGCCCCGAGGTGACCAGCACCACGCCCGGCTTGCCGGTGGCGCGTGCGTAGCCGTCGGCGGCATGCGTTGCACCTTGCTCGTGTCGCACCAGGATGTGCTTGACCGCATCCTGCTCGTAGAGCGCGTCATAGATGTGCAGCACCGCGCCGCCGGGATAGCCGAAGATGTACTCGACACCCTCCTCGCGCAGGGCCTCGACAAGAATCTCGCCGCCTGAAAGTTCCACTGTCTGTCACGTGTCCGAAACGAGGGTGACGAGGCGGCGGCCAAGGGGGGATGGATCCGCACGCATCGACACCGAGGAAGAAGAAACGGTGCGCCGTACCCGGACGGCGGGCGTGCGCCCTGACCGCCGGCCACGGCCGGTTGAGTGTCGTCTGAGGTGGTCCGCTGCACGTGTGTGCTGCACGGGTGTCAGGCGGATGCGGGTGGTCCGCCGTGACGGGCCGACGCGCGGTGGGCGCGAGGGCTGCCGTGCAGGCTGCTGCGGGACCGGATCGTGTCATGCCCCTGAACGCCGCCAGTATAGCCGGGTGTGCGCACCGACCGCCACGGGCAGGCCACGCTTTGCGGCCGGAACTCGTCCGCGCCCCGCCTGTCTGGGTACCCAGGACACCTGTGCCACGCGTGCTAGATTGGCACGACTTGCGCAGCCTCATCGCTCACCTCCCGAACGGCGGCGGCGCCCGTCGTCGCTCGCGACGAATCGAACGCCTTGCCCACTCCCACCACACAACGCACACGACCCCGGGTCGGGGTCCGGCTCGTGACCTTGATCACCGCGCTGTGGTGCGCCGTGCTGGCAGGCATCCTCGCCCCCGGCGCCCTGGCCCAGCAGAACCTGCCGCAGATGGGCGAGCCGGCCGACACCGCGTTGTCACCGATCGAGGAGCAGCGCCTGGGCGCGCAGTTCATGCGCCAGATCCGCGCGCAGCTTCCGCTGGTACGCGACACCCAGATCAACGAGTACATCCAGGCGCTGGGCACCCGCCTAGCCGTGGCCTCGGGCAAGAGCGAGGGTCGCGGCTTCACCTTCTTCGTCATCGATAGTCCTCAGGTCAACGCCTTCGCCATTCCCGGTGGCTACGTGGGCATCTACGTCGGCCTGATCGATGCGATGGTGCGCGAAGAGCAGCTGGCCGGTGTGCTGGCGCACGAGGTGGCGCACGTCACCCAGCGCCACCACGCCCGCGCCTTCCAGACCGGCAAGAACGCCTCGCTGGGCACCGCCGCCGCGGTGCTGGCGGCGATCCTGATCGGTGCCGCCTCACCGGAGGCCGGCCAGGCGGCGTTGGCCGCCGGCCTGGCGGCCTCGCAGCAACGCGCGATCAACTTCACCCGCAGCAACGAGATCGAGGCGGATCGCATCGGCATCGAGATCCTGGCCAACGCGGCCTTCGACCCCAGCGCGATGGCCGAGTCGTTCGCCATCCTGCGCCGCCGCAACAACCTGAACACTGCCGGGCTGAACCTGGAATACCTGCGTACCCACCCGCTGGACGACAATCGCATCGCCGAGGCGGCCGATCGCGCTGCCGCCCTGCCGACGCGCCCGGCCGGCGATGGCGTCGACTACGCACTGTTTCGCGCGCGCCTGAACGTGCTGAGCACCGAGGACCCGGGCGCGCTGGAGCGCGCGGCCAAGGCGCGCAACGCGCGCCGCGCCAATGCGGGCGATACCTATGCGCTGGCGCTGCTGGCCGCCGACTCGAACCGCCCCGAGGTGGCGCGCCAACACCTGGATGCGCTGGCCGAGCTACTCGACGAGCACCCCTGGATGGCCGTGCTGGACGCGCACCTGCTGGCACAGGACGATCGCCGCTCCGCGGCCCTGGCGCGGCTCGCCGATCTGGACGAGATCTACCCGGGGCGGTACTCGATCGCCGAGCAGCGCAGCGAACTGCTGATCGAGGACCGCCAGCTGAGCCAGGCGCGCGACGTGATCCTGCGTTACCTGCGCGAGACCTCGCCGGCCGAGCCCAAGGCCTGGCGGGCGCTTGCCGACGTGCGCCAGCGATTGGGCGACAGCGCCGGCAGCCACGAGGCGCTGGCGCGGTGGTTCGAGGCGTTGAACGAGCTGGAACGCGCCGAGTCGCAGTTGCAGCTGGCCCTGCGGCACGTGCCGATCGGCTCGCAGGACGAGCTGCGCCTGCGCGCCACCCTGGACGGCATGCGTACGCGAATCGCGCAACAGGAGTAGCTGGGGGGACTTGACGGATCCATCCGTCGCGCTCGTTGCCGTACCGTCGTGCCGGCCGGTTCAGTTGGCCTTGGACGGGCCTGCGCTCTCCAGTGCCCGACCCCGGTCGGTATCGGTGTACTGGGCGAAGTTGTCGATGAACAGATCGGCCAGTTCGCGCGCCTTGCCTTTCCACTCGCCGGCATCGTCGTAGGTGTCGCGTGGGTCGAGCAGCTTCGAGGGCACACCGGGCAGCTCGGTCGGCACGCTCAGCCCGAACACCGGCACCTCGGCCGACTCGGCCGCATCGATCGAGCCGTCCAGGATGGCGTCGATGATGGCGCGGGTGGCCTTGATCGAGATGCGCTTGCCGCTGCCGTTCCAGCCGGTGTTGACCAGGTAGGCCCTCGCGCCCGAGGCTTCCATGCGCTTGGCCAGCTCTTCGGCGTACTGGGTGGGGTGCAGCGTCAGGAAGGCCTTGCCGAAGCAGGCGGAGAAGGTGGGCTGCGGGGCGGTGATGCCCAGTTCCGTACCGGCGATCTTGGCCGTGAAGCCGGACAGGAAGTGGTACTGGGCCTGCTCGGTCGTCAGGCGTGACACGGCCGGCAACACGCCGAAGGCATCGGCGGTCAGGAAGATGACCCGAGTGGCGTGTCCGGCACGCGAAACCGGCTTGACGATGTTGTCGATGTGATGAATCGGATAGCTGACGCGCGTGTTCTGCGTCTTGCTGCCGTCGCTGAAGTCGATCGAGCCGTCGTCCGCCACGACCACGTTCTCCAGCAGCGCATCGCGACGGATGGCCCCGTGGATCTCCGGCTCCGCATCGGCCGACAGGTCGATGGTCTTGGCGTAGCAACCGCCCTCGTAGTTGAACACGCCGTCATCGTCCCAGCCGTGCTCGTCGTCACCGATCAAGCGCCGCTTCGGGTCGGTGGACAACGTGGTCTTGCCGGTGCCGGACAGGCCGAAGAACACCGCGGTGTCGCCGTTTTCGCCCACGTTGGCGGAACAGTGCATCGAGGCGACACCCCGCAGCGGCAGCAGGAAGTTCATGTACGCGAACAGCCCCTTCTTCATCTCGCCGCCGTACCAGGTGCCGCCGATCAGCTGCATCTTCTCGGTGAGGTTGAAGGCGACGAAGTTTTCCGAATTCATGCCATGACGCTCGAAGTCCGGATTGGTCACCCGGGCGGCGTTCATGACGGTGAAGTCCGGCTCGAAGGTGGCGAGCTCCTCCAGCGACGGCCGGATGAACATGTTGGTCACGAAGTGCGCCTGCCAGGCGATCTCGGTGATGAAGCGTACCGACAGGCGCGTGCTCGCGTTCGCGCCACAGTAGCCATCGACCACGAACAGCCGCTTGCCGTTCAGGTGACCGGTCACCAGCGCCTTGAGGTCGGCCCAGGTGGATTCGCTGATCGGCTTGTTGTCATTGTTGCCCGATTCGTTCCACCACAGCGTGTCGCGGGTGAGCGCATCCTCGACGATGAACTTGTCCTTCGGACTGCGACCGGTAAAGGCCCCGGTATCCACCGCCACCGCCCCGGTGTCGGTCACACGGCAACGCTCCAGCCCTTGCAGTCCCGCCTTGGTCTCCTCGTCGAACAGTTGCGGGTAACCGGGGTTGTAGACCATCTCGTCCACGGCAGATATGCCGTGCACTGACAGGTCGATCGGAGAGCCGTGTTCGGTCATGGCAGAGGCCGGCAGGTTCATGGAGGCAAGTCCTCACGTCGGGGGGATCAGTCGGGCGACGGCATGGAAGCCGGCGCGGTAGCTATCGGCAGCTTCGGGTCGCGACTATACGGCCAGTCGAGCGGATCAGGCGCGGCCGGTTATCAAGAAAACAAAACGAAAACAGCGACTTGCGACAATATGAACTTCGTTCTGTAATTTTACTACACAGCTGGGCCATTAAAAAGCCGAACCGGGACGGGCATTTGCGCGCGTCGCCGGATCGGCCAGGTGCCGCAGCAGGCGGCACGGTGGCCGCCCGGCAGGTCATCGCGTAGTTTCAGTTCGTGCGAGCACGCGCGCCTTGATCGACGGCGCCGGCTGTGTCGAACGGCGCGAGCACTGCGCCATCGCCGCCCTGGCGACGACGTCTGATCAGGCCGAACAGGGCACCGGCCAGCCCCAGCGCGAACAGCGGATCCATGCCGCCATTCGGACCGGCGGTGGCGATGCTGCACCCGGCTCCGCCCGACAGACCGGTCTCGATGCGCGCCGGATCATCACGCGGCACCTCGGCACCGCCGTCCGAGCCACCGACGGTGGCGTTGCCGTCGGATGCCCCGTCAGTTGCGCCATCGGTACCGCCGTCGTCCCCGACGCCGCCGGTCGCGGTTCCTGCACCGGTGGCGCCATCGTCTCCGCCCTGCCCGTCCGCGGTGCCATCGGTTGAACCGTCCGCCGCGCCATCGTCCCCGCCATCCGTTCCGCCGTCGGCAGAACCGTCCGCCGCGCCGTCGTCGCCGCCCTCATCGACACCCCCGCCGGTACCGCTGCCCGGACCACCGGTCGGCACCTCGACATCCTGGAAGTCGGGGATGCCGTTCTGGTTCGTGTCGGGCAATTCGCGGCCGAATCGGGCATTCCCGCCATCGGTGATGCCGTCCCCATCGGCATCGTTGTCGGCCGCATCGACGATGCCGTCACCATCGAAATCCGGCCCGCGGGTCTCGGTGGGATCGAAGGCATCGGCAACGCCATCTCCATCCCGGTCGCTGCCGCCGGTGTTGTCCACATCGACCCCATCGATCAGTCCGTCGTTGTCGCTGTCGATGCGCTCGTCCACCTGTCCGTCACCATCGCGATCCGGACGCCCGGCCTCGCGAAGGTCGGACACGCCATCCCCATCACTGTCACGATCGCGGAAGTCGCGCACGCCATCGCCGTCGGTGTCGGGCACCGCGTACAGCGGGATTCCCGAATCCAGCGAGGTCTCCAGCGCGTCGGCGAAGCCGTTCGCGCTGAACGCGTGCACCGTGTCCAGGCGTCCGTCGGTATCGTCATCGAGCGGGCGCACGTTCACCTCGCCGGAGTTGGCTTCGTACAGGTCCGGAATGCCGTCATCGTCGCTGTCCAGGTCGAAGATGTCGGGCACGCGATCCCCATCGGTGTCGCGCAGCGCGCCGTCCCGGACACCGGCCTCGATCGCATCGGGAATGCTGTCGTTGTCCGAATCCAGATCCTCGCGGTTGGGTATGCCGTCGTCGTCGGCGTCGCCATCGCCTTCCAACGCATCCGGAACGGTGTCGGCATCACGATCCAGGTCGCGCTGCTCGCCGTCGAACACACCGTCGTTGTCCGAGTCCCGATCCAGGTAGTCGGGAATGCCGTCGCCGTCGCTGTCGACCGGCCGATCGGGTACCGGGCCGGCTTCGGTGAAGTCGGGCACGCCGTCCCCGTCCGAGTCGGAGTCCAGGTAGTCGGGCACGCCGTCGCCGTCGGTATCGCGACCGATGACCTCGACCTCATCGGGAATGCCGTCGTTGTCATCGTCCGGATCGGTGGCATCGGGACGTTCGTCGCCATCCGCATCGGGCTGGATGGTCACCAGGTAGTCCTCGACCTCGCCGTCCGAGGCGCGCCCGGACGCCTCGCCACCGCCCAGCGCCTGGCTGCTGAGGCGAAAGCGTGCGTAGGTCTCGCCGGTGAAGTCGGTGCTCACGCCACTCAGGTCGGGCCAGACCAGCTTGAACTTGGCATTCTCGGCACCGGCCGGTACGCGCGCGGTGGCGAACTCGTCAGCGTCGAAGAGGCCGTTGCCGTCGATGTCCACCCACCCGGACAGCGTGGCCGGCGCGCTCGAACGGTTGGTCGCGAACACGTTGGTGGTGTAGGCCTTGCCGTTCTGAACCAGGTCCGGGAAGGCGAACACGCCATCCTCGTCATCACCGAGATTGTCGTCGCCGTCGGCGCCCAGGCTGAACACCGGCGCCTCCTCGTCCGGTGCCCGATCGCCGAGCCACAGCATAGCCGGCGTGGCGACCCCGTGCGAGGCGATGCCGTAGCGCTCGGGTGCATCGCCGCGGTCATCGGCGTCGGCGCCCCGCGGCACCGCCAGCACGAGCAGGCCGGCCACCCCCGCCACCCCGGCAAGAGCGGCACGGCTCGGATGGCGCGCCGACACGAGTGCGGCGAGCGGTGTCCTTCGAGTCATGCGTTCCGTCTCAGCGATGCGGCCAAAGGCGCGATGCGAACGATGGTAGCAAAGCGACCCGCCGCGTCAGCGGTTACCGGTCACCGTTCCGGACCTGCGGGGGTGCACGACGTCACGGCTCCAGCCGGAATTCCACGCGTCGGTTCTCGGCGCGTCCCTCGGCATCCACGTTCGGCACCCGGGGCCGCGACTCGCCGAAGGCGCGCGGCACCAGTCGATCGCCGGCCACCCCGCGCATGACCAGGTAGTTGGCCACCGCGACCGCCCGGCGACGCGACAGCTGCAAGTTGTTCTCGGCGGTACCGGCGTTGTCGGTGTGCGCCTCCACGCCGAGCCGCAGCGCCGGGCTCTGGCCGAGCGTGCGCGCCATCGAATCGAGCACCTGCCGGGAACTGGCGGTGAGCGTGGCGCTGCCGGTCTCGAACGTCACCCCATCGATCGAGACGTCGAACAGATCACAGCCCGTTTCATCGACCGGTTGTCCCGGCCGGGTGCCCTCGCAGGCATCGGCGGCATCGTCGACACCATCCCGGTCGGCATCACGCGATGCCGGCGCATCGCGGCTCGGCGCCGGTGCCACCTCGACCGGGTCGGTGATGTCCGCTTGCCCAGGCGCAGCGTCCGCCGACGGGGAACGCGGTCGAACCGCCACGGGGGCATCCGGCGCGTCCGGCGCATCGAGCGTATCCGGCGCCTCGACCGGTGGTGCCGGGAGTCGACGGCGCTCCTGATCGCCGATCCGGTACACCAGCGCCAACTGCGCGTAGCCCACGTCCTCGTCGTGGGCGACCAACTCGACGCGCATCCCCAACCCGTTCCTGAAGCCGTATTCCGCCCCCAGCCCGAGCAACAGGTTGAAATCGTTGATCTGCTCGAACGGCACGTCGGAGTCGTTGTCCAGCCGACCGATCCCTGCCCGGCCGTAGACCGAGAACCCTTCTCGGCGGGCCCGGTCATCGCGGTCGGACAAGCCGTACACCACGCCGCTCAGCGCCGCTACCGAATAGTCGATCTGCCCATCGGGCGACAGGGTCGCCTCGCCCAGCTGCGCGTAATTGCCCTCCACGGAGAAGCGATGGTTCAGGTCGTGGCCGACCAGCACGTTGGCGCCGCCGCTGCGCGATTCATCGACGTCGACACCGTCCACGGCATCGGTATCCGGGCTCAGTTCGCTGATCAGCGCGCCCGCACCGACGTAGACGCGCCCGTCGAGTCCCTCGTCGCGCTCGAACGAGGCGCAGCCGCCGGCTGCCAACGAGCCGCCGATGGCGACGGTGATGAAGGTCTTGTTCACGTAGCTCTCCGCATCGATCCAGGCAACGTGCCGAATATCGGCGGCACGCTGCCCGAAGCGTAGCCGGCCGATACGGGGAAGTCGAACGATCGAGGTGGCGTCAGCCGAGCACCCGGATCTCGATGCGGCGATTTCGCGCTCGATCGGCCTCGGTGAAATCCTGCACCAGCGGCAGCGTATCACCGTACCCTTCGGCCTCCAGGCGCTCGGTATCGATGCCGCGCTCCGCCAGCAGCACGATCACGCGCTGCGCCCGCGCTTCGGACAACGCCAGGTTGTCGGCCGCCTCGCCAACGCCGTCGGTGTGCGCCATGAGGGCGATGCGCGCCTCGGGGTGGCGCCGCAGACGCTCGGCCAGCCGATCGATCGCCGCCTCGCCGCCCGAACTGACGCGATCCGACCCGCTGTCGAAGCTCAGACCGTCGATCACACCGTTCAATCGCGCCCCGTTGACGTGCCCAGGCGCCGGCAGCGGCGCACCCAGGCCCGCCTCCATCGGCCCGTTCGCTGCGTTCTCGTTCGTCGCACCACCCGACCCGGCATCGAGCGCTTCGTCCGCCACCGCATCGCCCGTCGGCAGCGCCGCCGCCACGGCGGGCTCGACATCGGCGGGCGGTGCCGGACTTGCCGCCTCGACCCGTGCCGGCGAGACCGCGGCGATGGCCGGGGTCGAGGTGGGCGGTGCGCCGGCCGATACGGCGTCGCGTCGATCGAGCGCCTGCTGCGCCTCGCGCACCAGCGGGTAGTGCCAGACGCTGCCCGGCAGCGACCGACCAGCCAGCACGTCGGCCGGCAGGTCGGACAACGTGACCAGCTCGATGCGCCGGTTGCTGCGCCGCCCGGCCGGGCTGTCGTTGCTGGTCAGCGGACGCGATTCACCCAGGCCGGTGCCCTGCAGTTGCAGTTCGGCAAGCCCACGACTGCGCAGGTAGGCGATGACCGCCTCGGCACGCCGGCTCGACAGGGCCAGGTTGTAGTCCGCGGCGCCATCGCTGTCGGTGTGCGCCTGCACCTCGATGCGCACTTCGGGAAACGCCAGCATCTTGTCCGCGACCTGGTCCAGCGCGCCGCGTGCGCGCGCGTTGAGCCACCACGAGCCGCTCTTGAAGATGACATCGCCCAGCACCGCATCGAACAAGCCGCAGCCATCCCGATCGACGCTGGTCGACGGCGTGGTGCTCATGCACAGGTCCTGGGCATCCGCCACCCCGTCCCCGTCGGCATCGAGGATCGAGCGGCGCACGTTGTTGCGAGCCGCTGCCGGTTGCGCCGCGCCGAGCGCCGGTGCCGGACCGCCGCGAAGGGTCGACGGACCGCTTCGCCCGGCCACGCCCACCTGCGTGGGCTCGCGATCCAGCACCGGTCGGATCGACTGGGCCACCAGACCGATGGCCTCGCGCGGGCCGACGCCGAAGCGATACACCGCGCCGAGGCCGGCGAACACCGCATCCGAGTCGTAGCGGGTCAGCTCGGCGCGAAGGCCCAGCCCGTTGTCGAACCCGTACTCCGCGCCCAACCCCAACACCGGTCCGGTGCTGCTGCCATCCAGTGGCAGCACGGTCGAGGAACGCGCCAGCGAACCGAAGCCGAGGCGTGCGTACGCGCTCCAGCCCTGGCGCCGCGAGCGCATCTGCACCCCGCCCACTCCGTACACCAGCGCGCTGAGCGAGGCGGCCGAATAGTCGACTTCGGTACCGGCCTCGCGCAGCGCGGCGGTGCCCAGCACCGCGCTCTCCAGCTCCACGGCCAGCATGTTGTGAATGTCCACGCCCAGTCGAAGCTGCGTCGATGAGCCGCTTTCATCACCGACGCTGAACACGGTGTTGCGCGTGTCCGGATCCAGTCGGCTGCTGCCCAGCGAGCCACCGGCGTAGACCCGGGTACGAAAGGCGGGATCGTTCTCGGGAATGGACAGCTCGGGCAAATCGGCAAGACCGGGCATGGCGATGCTGCCGCAACCGGCCAGCACGCTCCCGCCCAGGCAGATCAGCGCGATACTGCGCGCCACCCCGCGAGCGACGGGGGTCCGAGCGCTGCGCCACGGCAAGGCTCGGGCAGGCGGTAGCGGTGCAGTCATCGGGGGCACTCCAGGCGCACGGGATGCCTGCTCCGTGCAAGTTCCAGACCGCGGACGGGAGCGTTCGCCTGCGCGGAAGAATCTGCCTAGGCTCTGTCGTCAAGCAGGCCCTATGGCGCCACGCCGATCTCGATCCGTGCCGCCGCACTCGAGCCCGCACCCTCGGGCCCGGACACCGGCGGCTGACGGTCGCCGAACGCCCGAGCGCGCAGCCGCGCAACCGGCACCCCGGACGCGACCAGGCGCTGCGCCACGGCCAGGACCCGTTCGCGCGACAGTTGCAGCGCGGCTTGCTCGGTGGCCATCGGGGCGACGTGGGCACGCAGCTCGATGTTCGTGCCCGGGTGGCGGATCAGCTCGGCGGCCAAACGTTGCAGCGCACGCTCGCCGGGCCGGGTCAAACGCGCGGTCGCGCCGATGAAGTCGACCTGTTCGAGCACACCGGCAAAGCGGGCGCAGCCACGTTCGTCCCGTGGCTCGTCGCCGGATGCCGCGAGACAGCCGGGCCGAGGAACCGGATCGGTGGGCTCGGGCAAGCGGTCGATCGACGGCACGGGTGCCGTCTCGGGTACGGTCTCGGGTACGGTCTCTGGCAGCGTCTCTGGCAGCGTCTCTGGCAGCGGTGAAGGTAACGGACCGGGGGTCGGGGCGGGTGCCGGGACGGGTGTCGGTGTCGGCATCGCCTCGGGCGCCCGCTCGGACCTCGGCGCAGGTACCGGGGCGACGGTCGGCTCGGGCATGCGGGGCGCCGGCAGTTGCCGTCCCGCCCGCGGGCCGCGCAGCCGGGCGTACACCCCGAGCCAGGCCGCCTGCGCATCGCCGTCGTAGCTGGTGAGCTCGCCCCGCAGGCCCCAGGACCGCCCCACCGGCCAATCGATACCGGCGCCCGCCCAGATGGCGGTGTTGTCCGCCTGGTCCAGCGGCAGCGTCGAGTCGTTGTCGATCAGCGACAACCCGCCACGCAGGTACAGCGAGGTGCCGTCCCGGCGAGCGATCCGGTCGGCATCGCCGAGCAGATGGAGCACCGCACCGAACGAGCCGGCGCGATAGCCGATGGTGTCGCCACCACCCAGCGTCGCCTCGCCCAAATCGGCCAGTCCGAGTTCCAGCGACCAGCGCGCGCCGATGTCGCGCCCGATCCAACCGATCAACGCGGTCGAGGACTCGTCGTCGAGGGTCAGCGCGCTCTGCTCGGTATCAGGCGTCAACCGGGACAGCCCGGTGCCTATCCCGACGTACCACCCGCGCTCGACATCGGCGGCCAGACTCGTGCCGCCGGCCAGGCTGTACAACGTGCCGAGCAGCAGCGCGCACGCGAGCGGGACCCGGCGATTCGTGGACTTCATCGGTGGACTCCGGGCGTCGACCCGGAAAAAAGCGCGGGAACGCGACCGTGTCGCATCATCACCTTGGCACCCTCCCGAACCCTGATCATCGTCGATCAGCGCGAGCAGCAAACGTGCCCGATGGGGTGAGCGCCGGTGGACAAAAAAAGCTTGCCGTCCCTGGCAACGCGGGCATCCGGCCAAAATAACCACTTGGAGGAGGTTTGCGAACAACATCACAATTTTGTCGTCGCCCGGTGAGTAGAGAGCTTGGCGGCTGGCAAGTCAAACCGTCCGGCGCACACACCCCAATTCTTCAATCCATGCCGTGCCGACGCCAAAGCAGCGCTCCCAGTCCCAGCGAGATCAGCAGCAGCACCAACGCCAGCACCAGCTCGGTCGACGAGCCCACTCGGGTGCCGCTGCCGACCAGCACGAACACCAGGGTCTGGGGCAGATAGCCGATCGACGATGCCGACAGGAAGACCACCGGCGACAGCCGGATCGCACCGGCCGCCACGTTGGACACCAGGTTGGTGCCCAACGGCTGGAACCGCAGCACCAGGATCTTCAAGAAGGTATCGCGCTGCACGAAGCGGCGCAGCCAGTCGATCTGCTCGGGATAGCGTCGAGCCATCGGCGCCGCCAACCACCGCCGGCTGGCGAACACGGTCAGCGCGCAGCCACTCAGCGCGGTGGCCAGCGCCAGCGCCAACCCGGCCGCCACGCCGAAGGCGTAGCCGGCGATCAGCGCGATCAGCTGCCTGGGCAACCCGATCGATGTGCCCAGGGCACCCAGCACGTACAGCAGCGCCGCCCCGGTCGGACCGGCCATGCCGACCCGTTGCCCCCAGTCGCGCGCCGGCACCCGATCGCCCAGCCAGGACAACAGCAACAACGCAGCGACCAGCACGCCGATCAGCAGCGGCCAGCGCCAGCGTTCCCCTATCGGCACGGGAGCGGAATCGCGACGGCTCGCGTTCGATCATTCGGCGATCTTCAGCGCGGACAGGGCCGCCTCGGCCACGGCGATGTCCTGCTCGGGCGAGCCGGAACCGACGCCCACGGCGCCCACCGTGACCCCGCTCACGATCACCGGCAGTCCGCCGCGCAGGTTGGTGAACCGGCCTTGCGTGGTGATGCCGACCACCATGCCGGTATCCGGCAGCGCACCACCGCTGGGCGCACCGGTGCTGGCCGCGGTGACCGCCTTGGCCAAGGCGGTGTCGATGCTGTGAAACTTCGCGCCGTCCATGCGGCAGAACGCCAGCAGGTGGCCGGCCGGATCGACGATCGCGATGTTCTGGGGCACGCCCAGATCCTGCGCCTTGGCGCGCGCGGCATCGAGCATCGACAGCGCGGCGCGCTCGCCGAGCTGCTGGCGGGTGATCAGCATGGGTGCGGGAAGGTGTGCATGTCATCGGAAGCGTACCGTTCCGATCGCCTCAGCGGGTCGTTGCCTATCGGCCCCACGCGCGAACACCTGCTCCAGGTAGACCGAGCGCTCGCTCCAGCCGACGATGCGCGTGGTGATCGTGTAGCGCTGCCACCGGGTGAGCGAGCGTCGAAATCGAATCGTCTGCGCCGCCACCACCGGATCCCAGCCGCGGGCGCGTATAGGGCCCGAGCGCATCCACGCGCGAGCGCCTGCGGAACACGTACTTCATCGGCGCCACCGGCGGTCATACTGAGGGGCTCCCCTTATCGTCGCGCTCGCGCGACCTGTCAACGAGAAACTGCGCCCGATGTCCGGCACCGTCCGCCTGGCCGCGATCCTCGGCCTCCTGTCGGCCATCGGCCCGGCCGCCATCGACCTGTACCTGCCGGCGCTGCCCAGCCTGGAACGTGACCTGGAGACCTCGGTGGCCGGCGCGCAGACCACCCTGTCGGTCTATTTCCTGGCCTTCGGCATCGCCCAGCTGTTCTACGGGCCGTTGGCGGACAGGCACGGGCGCAAGCCGCCGATCTATGCCGGCCTTGCATTGTTTGTGGTCGGATCGATCGGTTGCGCGCTGGCCCCGAGCATCGGCTGGTTGACCGCCATGCGCTTCGTGCAAGGCTGCGGCGGCGCTGCGGTCATGGTGATCCCGCGCGCCATCGTGCGCGATCTGCACACCGGCCCGCAGGCGACCCGTCTGATGGCCACCATCATGCTGGTGGTATCGGTGTCGCCGATGCTGGCACCGCTGGCCGGCAGCGCGTTGATCGCGTTCGGCGATTGGCGCCTGCTGTTCACGGTGCTGGCGGTGACCGGACTGCTGGGCCTGCTGCTGACCCGATCGGCCCTTCCGGAGACCTTGGCGCCGGCGCAGCGACGCCCGATCGACCTGGCATCGCTGCGTCAGGGTGCGCGGACCCTGTTCGGCGACCGGCAGTTCGTCGGGCTGACCTTCATCGGCGGCGCAGGCTTTGCCAGCTTCACGGTGTTCCTGGCCAGCGCCTCGTTCGTCTACACCGGTCAGTTCGGCCTGTCGCCGACCGGCTTCAGCCTGGCCTTCGCGATCAATGCGCTGGGCTTCTTCGGTGCATCCCAGCTGGCCGCACCGGCCGCGGAACGCTTCGGAGTGATCCGGGTCGTGCAGCATGCGCTCGTCACCTTCGCCATCGTGACGACATCGTTGCTCCTGCTGGTGATCGCCGGACTCGGTACGCTGGGGGTGATCATCGTGCTGCTGTTCCTGGCCAATGCCTGCATGGGGCTGGTCATCCCGACCACGATGGTGATGGCCCTGGACCGACATGGCGACATCGCGGGGCTCGCCTCCTCGCTCGGCGGGACGCTGCAGATGGTCACCGGTGCGCTGATGGTCGGCCTGGTCGGGCCGTTCTTCGACGGTACCGCGCTACCGATGGTGTCCGCCATCGCCGCCTGCGCGGCGGCCGCGCTGCTGCTGAGCCGGTGGCTGTTCTCGGAGCAGGCGTACCGACCCGTCTAGTGGCCCGTTCGTCGGCCGGGCCCCGCACCGACCGTCACGACAAGACCGGCCCGTCCTTCTCCGCCAACGCCTGGTGCACCCGTTGGGCGAAGCTGGCCGCCGCAACCGGCAGCGTGCGGCCCTTCGACTGCAGGATGCACAGCTGCCCGGCCGGTACATCCCGCGGGTCCAGCGGCAGGGCCACCAGACGCCCCCGGGCCGCAGGCGCGCCGGCATCGACCGGATCGCCGACGGTATCCGGCATGCGCATCGGAATCTCGAACGAGATCATCTGGCCTTGCACCACGCTTTGTCGCAGCAGCATGGCATCGTCCGATTCGATCGAGCACGGCAGGCGCCGGCCGAGGCGTGCGCTTTGCTGCTGGAGCAGCCAGCGCACCCCGTTGCCCAGCGTGGGCAGCGCCATCGGGAAATCGAAGCAGTCCCCCAGCCTGAGCACGTCACGGCGGGCGACGGCCAGCGGATGGTCCGCGCTGCACACCACCCGAAGCGGTTGCGACAGCGCCTTGAGCACCTCGACGCCGGCGGTCAGTTCCGGCTCGAACACCACGGCGATGTCCGCCTCGAAGGATTCCAGCGCGGCGCAGACGTTGCTGCGCGTGCAGCGGCGCACCCCGAACGTCACCGCGGGATGGCGCTCGCGGAACTCGCTGATCAGCCCGGGCAGGCGGGCCCCGGAGAACGACTGACCGGTGGCCACGTTCACATGACCGCGTCGTTCACCGGACAGATCGGCCAAACGGGCGCGCAGTTGCTCGGCATCGGCGAGCTCCTTCCGGGCGAAATGCAGGAACAGCTCACCGGCAGCGCTCAGCCTGACACCGTTGGGCAGGCGTTCGAACAACGGCGCACCGACGTCGTCCTCCAGGTTGAGGATGCGCCGGTTGAGCGCGGTCGAGGTGATCGCCAGCGTTTCGGCGGCGCGACGGATGGAACCGGCACGCGCCACCGCATCGACATAGACGAGCGGCTGCTGATATCTCATGGCAAAACACTCTGTCGTCGCTGGCGCATGGTCGAAAGAGTCACGTCGCCGGTAGCGATGGCTGCAGAAACCGAGCCGCAGGCAAACGGTGCGCAACCAACGACTTAGCTCGATTGGCGTTCACGACCCCGCACCGACCCGGTGCAGGCGAAGCGATGAATGCACGCGTGCGGTGCGACGTGCGGTTCGTGCAGCACCCCGCTGCAAAACGAGCAGCTTCGCATCGTGGCCAAGCTCGATAACGTGCGCCCCGTTCCCTCAAACGAGACGTCTGTCGCATGGCCAGCCTACCTCACGCCGTTCCCGCCCTGATGGTCGCGATCGTCGCGCTGCACGCCGGCGGCGCGCACGCTGCCCAGACCGACATGCTCGATGTCGAGGTCGACGAGCTCACCTTCGGGTTCATCAAGCTGACCGACATGGCGCCGCTGGCGATCGCCTACGAGAACGGCTACTTCGAGGACGAGGGCCTGTACGTGACGCTGGAGCCGCAGGCGAACTGGAAGGTGCTGCTGGACGGCGTGATCACCGGCGAGCTGCAAGGTGCGCACATGCTGGCCGGTCAACCGATCGCGGCCACCATCGGCTACGGCACCGAGGCGCACATCGTCACGCCGATCTCGATGGACCTGAACGGCAACGGCATCACGGTCAGCAACGCGATCTGGGAGGCCATGAAGCCCAACGTCGAGCACGATGCCGACGACAGGCCGGTGCATCCGATTCCGGCCACCGCCCTGAAGCCCGTCGTGGACGACTACCTGGACGAGGGGCGGCCGTTCAACATGGGCATGGTGTTCCCGGTCTCGACGCACAACTACGAGCTGCGCTACTGGCTGGCCGCCGGCGGCATCCACCCCGGCTTCTACTCCAACACCGACACCTCCGGCCAGATCGATGCCGAGGTGCTGCTGTCGGTCACCCCGCCGCCGCAGATGCCGGCCACGCTGGAGGCCGGGACCATCCTGGGCTACTGCGTGGGCGAGCCGTGGAACCAGGCCGCGGTGGCCAAGGGCATCGGCGTGCCGGTGATCACCGACTACCAGATCTGGAAGGACAACCCGGAGAAGGTGTTCGGCATGACCAAGGCCTTCACCGAGCAGAACCCCAACACCACGCTGGCCATCGTCAAGGCGATGATCCGCGCCGCCAAATGGCTGGACGAGAACGACAACGCCAACCGGCTGGAGGCGGTCGAGATCCTGTCGCGTTCCGAGTACGTGGGCGCGGATGCCGAGGTCATCGCCGCCTCGATGACCGGCACCTTCGAATACGAGAAGGGCGATGTGCGCCAGGTGCCCGATTTCAACGTGTTCTACCGCTACCACGCCACCTACCCCTACTACTCGGATGCGATCTGGTACCTGACGCAGATGCGCCGCTGGGGACAGATCAGCGAACACCAACCGGACAGCTGGTACGACGAGATCGCGCGCAGCGTCTACCTGCCCGAGACCTACCTGGAGGCCGCTCGTTTGCTGATCGAGGAAGGCTACGTGGATGCGGCCGACTTTCCGCTCGACACCGACGGCTACCGCGAACCGACAGCGGAATTCATCGACGGCATCACCTACGACGGCCGCCGGCCCAACGACTACCTGGAGTCCCTGTCCATCGGTCTGAAGGCCGCCTCGCCCGCGGTGGGGAGCTGAGCCGATGAGCACCCCGTCCCCGAGCATCGCCGCACCGGCGAACGGACTCGGACATCGGCTCAAGCGCCTGGTCGATCGCAGCGCCGGCGGCATCGATGCGATCGGCTTCGGCTGGATGCTGCCGTTGGTGCGCATGGCGATCGGCGAGTCCCCGCGCGAGCAGCTGGTCGAGCTGCGCGAGCGGGTCGCCATCCCGCTGCTGGGCATCGCCCTGTTCCTCGGGGCCTGGGCGGCGCTGGCCCCGCAGGTGCAGACCTCGCTGGGGGCAATACCCGGACCTGCCGAGGTGTGGGCACAGGTCGGCCAGATGCAGGAGGACCATGCCCGCGAGCGCGACAAGGAGATCGCCTTCCACGAGCGCCAGCAGGCGCGCAACGCCAAGCTGATCGCCGAAGGCCGGGCCGACAAGGTCAAGCAGCGCGCCTACACCGGCAAGCCGACCTACCTGGACCAGATCTTCACCTCGCTCAAGACCGTGGCGCTGGGCTTCTTCATCGCCACGGTGATCGCGATCCCGCTGGGCATCGCGTCGGGCTTGTCGAAGAACTTCAGCGCCGCGATCAATCCGCTGGTGCAGATCTTCAAGCCGGTCTCGCCGCTGGCCTGGCTGCCGATCGTGACGATGGTGGTGTCCGCCGCCTACCTGAACCCCAGCGATGCCTTGCCCAAGGCCCTGGTGATCTCGGCGGTGACCGTCACGCTGTGCTCGCTGTGGCCGACGTTGATCAACACCGCGCTGGGCGTGGCCTCGGTCGACAAGGACCTGATGAACGTCGGTCGGGTGCTGCGCCTGCCGACGGCGAAGACCATCACCCGCATCGTCATGCCCAGCGCCATGCCGCTGATCTTCACCGGCCTGCGCCTGTCGCTGGGCGTGGGCTGGATGGTGCTGATCGCCGCCGAGATGCTGGCGCAGAACCCGGGCCTGGGCAAGTTCGTGTGGGACGAGTTCCAGAACGGCTCGTCCGACTCGCTCGCCCGGATCATGCTGGCGGTCATCACGATCGGGCTGATCGGCTTCCTGCTGGACCGGGTGATGTTCGCGCTGCAGCAGGCGTTCACCTTCTCCAGCCAGCGATGAGGCGCCGATCATGAATCCGATACTCGAGCTGAGCGGCGTCAGCGCAGGCTTCGGTCAGGGGCCCGAGCGCAACGAGGTGCTGCACGACATCGACCTGCAGGTGAACACCGGGGAGTTCGTGGCGGTGGTCGGCTTCTCGGGCGCCGGCAAGACCACGCTGGTCTCGCTGCTGGCAGGACTTGCGCGTCCCGATCGCGGGGCCGTGCTCTACCAGGGTCGCGAGGTGACCGAGCCGGACCCCGAACGCGGCGTGGTGTTCCAGAACTACTCGCTGATGCCGTGGCTGAGCGTGGAAGGCAACATCGCGCTGGCGGTCGACAGCACCGCGCGGGGACTCTCCCGGGCACAGCGGCGCGAGCGGGTCGCCAAGTACATCGACCTGGTCGGCCTGTCGCACGCGGCCAAGCGCCTGCCGGCCGAGTTGTCGGGCGGCATGCGCCAGCGTGTCAACGTCGCCCGCGCATTGGCCACCGAGCCCGAGGTGCTGTTGCTGGACGAGCCCCTGTCGGCGCTGGATGCGCTGACGCGGGCCCGGCTGCAGGACGAGCTGGCCGACATCTCCACCCAGAGCGGCGCCACCATCGTCTTGATCACCAACGATGTGGACGAGGCGCTGCTGCTGGCCGACCGGGTGGTGGCGATGACACCGGCACCGATGGCCACCTTCGGGCGGACCTTCGAGGTGCCGATCGCCCGCCCCCGCCTGCGCACCGCGATGAACCATGATGCGCAGTACGTGATGCTGCGCGGCGACATCACCCGCTACCTGCTGAAGCTGGCCTGCGAGCGCGACGCCGATACCCCGCCATTGCGCACGCTGCCGCCGCTGGTGCCCGACCATGACGGCAAGGTGGTGGGCTTGCCGCTCAAGCGCCGGCTGCCGCGCGCGGTGATCGCCGCCTCGCAGGCCTCGCGCGAGGCGGACTACCTGCGCTTCAGCCAGCTGGGCAAGACCTACCCGACGCCCGACGGCCCCCTGAACGTGGTCGAGGACTTCGAACTGACCGTGCGGCGCGGCGAGTTCATCACGCTGATCGGGCACTCAGGCTGCGGCAAGTCCACGGTGCTGTCGATGAGCGCCGGGCTGAACGAGATCAGCCAGGGCGGCATCGTGCTGGACGGGCTGCACGTCGGTGGCGCCGGCCCCGATCGCGCCGTGGTGTTCCAATCCCCGTCGCTGATGCCGTGGATGAGCGCGCGCGAGAACGTCTCGCTGGGCGTGGAGCAGGTCTACCCGAGCGCTTCCAAGGCCGAACGGCGCGATGTGGTCGAGTACTACCTGGAGCGGGTCGGGCTGGCCGGTGCGATGGATCGCGTGGCGGCCAGCCTGTCCAACGGCATGCAGCAACGTGTCGGCATCGCACGCGCCTTCGCCCTGTCGCCCAAGCTGCTGTTGCTGGACGAGCCGTTCGGCATGCTCGACAGCCTGACCCGCTGGCAGTTGCAGGACGTGCTGATGGATGTCTGGTCGCGCACCCAGGTGACCACGATCTGCGTGACCCACGACGTGGACGAGGCGATTCTCTTGGCCGATCGGGTGGTGATGATGTCGAACGGGCCGAACGCCCGGGTCGGCAACATCATGCCGGTCGATCTGCCGCGCCCGCGCTCGCGCGACGAGCTGCTCGCGCATCCGGATTACTACGGCTATCGCGAGCAGCTGCTGGAGTTCCTGGAGGCCTACGAAGGCGGTGCCAACCCCTCCTCCGAACTGCTCGAAGCCATCGCTGCGCGTCGATCCGGATCGCGCGACGGCGCCGAAGCGGCCGGCCCGATGAGCGAGGACGCGCCGTCCGACCCGACCCGATCCCCTGCAGAGCGACTCGCCTCGTGAATCAGATGCAACTGCCGGACACACCGCCCGGCGCCGATGCCTCGGCGCGCAGTGACGTGCAACGCCTGATCATCATCGGCAACGGCATGGCACCCGGGCGCATGCTGGAGACGCTGTTCGAGCTGGTGCAGGACGGTGCCCCGGTGCGCTGGTCGGTGACGATCTTCAACGCCGAGCCACGGGTGAACTACAACCGCCTGATGCTCTCGCCGGTGCTGACCGGCGAGAAGCGCTACGAGGACATCGTCACGCACGACGATGCCTGGTACGAGGCGAACCAGGTGACGTTGCACAAGGGCCTGGCCATCGCCAGCATCGATCGCCAGGCGCGCAGCGTGACCGACGCCGAGGGGGGCACGCACGGCTACGATGCGCTGGTCATCGCCACCGGCTCCACCCCCAATCGCCTGCCCTTGCCGGGCGCGGATCTGGACGGAGTGCTGGTCTATCGCGACCTGGACGATGTGCAGCGCATGCTGGACGCCAGCGGCGATTGCGGCAACGCGGTGGTGATCGGTGGCGGGTTGCTCGGCCTGGAGGCCGCCGACGGGCTGAACGCGCAACGCATGCGTGTCACCGTGCTGCACCACGGCGCGATCCTGATGGATCGCCAGCTGGACGCACCGGCCGGTCACCTGCTGCAGCAGGCCATCGAGTCGCGCGGCATCACGGTGCTCACCGAGCGCGTCACCGTGGAGCTTCTGGGCGAGAACGGACGGGTCACCGGTGTCGAGCTGTCCGACGGCACGGTGATCCCGGCCGATCTGGTGGTCATGGCGGTCGGCATCAGGCCGGCCACCGCCGTGGCCGCGAAGGCCGGACTGGCCATCAACCGGGGCATCCTCGTGGACGACGGCATGGCCACCTCGGACCCGCACATCTTCGCCATCGGCGAGTGCGTCGAGCATCGCGAGATCTGCTACGGGCTGGTGGCACCGCTGTACGAGATGGCCAACGTGCTGGCCACCCGGCTGGCCGGTGGCCAGGCCAATTACGCAGGCTCGATGACCTCGGCCAAGCTCAAGGTCAACGGCGTGGACCTGTTCTCGGCCGGCGACTTCGCCGACGGCCCCGGTCGCGAGGAGATCGTGCTGCGCGATGCCAGCGCGGGCGTCTACCGGCGTTTGGTGCTCGAGGACGATCGCATCGTGGGCATCGTGATGATCGGCGATACCACCGACGGCAACTGGTTCTACGACAAGCTCAAGCGCGAGGAGAGCGTCGAGGACGGACGCGAGACGCTGATCTTCGGTCAGGCCTTCGAGGGAGGAGGCGACGCGGACCCTACGGCAGCCGTTGCAGCCTTGCCCCCTGAGGCGGAGATCTGTGGCTGCAACGGCGTGTGCAAGGGTCGGATCGTCGACACCATCCAGCGACGGGAGCTGACCTCGCTGGAGGAGGTGCGCGCCCACACCAAGGCTTCCTCCTCGTGCGGCACCTGCACCGGCCTGGTCGAGCAGGTCATGGCGCTGACGCTGGGCGATCGGTTCGAGCGCTCGGCGGTCACGCCGGTGTGTCCGTGCACTCCGCTCGGTCATGACGATGTGCGACGACTGATCCGCACGCGCTCGCTGCGCAGCATTCCCGAGCTGATGCAGGCGCTGGAGTGGAACAGCTCCTGCGGCTGTGCCAAGTGCCGCCCGGCGCTGAATTACTACCTGGTGTGCGAGTGGCCCGAGGACTACAGCGACGACTATCAGTCGCGCTTCATCAATGAACGCGCGCATGCCAACATCCAGAAGGACGGCACGTATTCGGTGGTGCCACGCATGTGGGGCGGCATGACCTCGTCCCAGGAGCTGCGCGCGATCGCCGACGTGGTGGACAAGTTCGCGATCCCGTCCGTGAAGTGCACCGGCGGGCAACGCATCGACCTGCTGGGCGTCAAGAAAGACGATCTGCCGCTGGTGTGGCACGACCTGGGCAAGGCCGGTTTCGTGTCCGGGCACGCCTACGCGAAGGGCCTGCGCACCGTGAAGACCTGCGTGGGCACCGACTGGTGCCGCTTCGGCACCCAGGACTCCACCGGGCTGGGCATCCAGCTGGAGCGCTACCTGTGGGGTAGCTGGACGCCGGCCAAGGTCAAGCTGGCGGTATCGGGTTGCCCGCGCAATTGCTCCGAGGCCACGTGCAAGGACATCGGCGTGCTGTGCGTGGACTCCGGCTACGACATCGTGTTCGCCGGTGCCGCCGGGCTGGACATCCGTGGCACCGAGCCGCTGACCCACGTCGCCACCGAGACGGCGGTCATCGAGCACACCGCCGCCTTGATGCAGGCCTACCGCGAACAGGGCCACTACCTGGAGCGGATCTACAAGTGGGCCGCGCGCGTGGGCCACGACACGGTACGCGCACAAGTCGTCGACGATGCCGACAACCGCGCCGCGCTGAAGGCGCGCTTCGATCGCTCGCAGAAGGTCGCCCAGGTCGATCCGTGGGCGGCCCGCGCCGTCCAGGGCGAGCAGCGCCACGAGTTCGAGGCACTGGCCACCCTGCCCCGGCAGCACGCCGAACCGCGACGCACCGGCGGGGTGCCGGCGTGAGCGCGGTGATGAACGAGCAACCGGTGCAGTGGGTCGAGGTGGGTCGGGTCAGCGATATTCCGGTGCGCGGTGCGCGGCGCGTCGTGCGCGGCGAGACGGTGATCGCGCTGTTTCGGACCGCCTCCGATCGGGTGCACGCGCTGGAGGATCGCTGCCCGCACAAGGGCGGCCCCCTGAGTCAGGGCATCGTGCACGGCGACTGCGTGACCTGTCCGTTGCACAACTGGGTGATCGGTCTGGCCGACGGTCGCGCGCTGGGCGCCGACGAAGGCGCGGTGCGGCACTACCCGACGCGCATCGACGACGGTCTGATCCGCCTGGCCGTGCCGGACCCGTCTTGAACCCGGACGTACGGCCCATCGCCACCGTCCGGACGACCTGTCCGTACTGCGGCGTCGGCTGCGGCGTCACGGTTCTCGTCCCGGACGACACGGCCGGCACCGACTGCCGAATCACCGGCGACACCGCGCACCCGGCCAATGCCGGCAGGCTGTGCAGCAAGGGTTCGGCGTTGGCGGCAACGCTGGATGTCGAAGGACGCCTGCTTCACCCGCGCGTGAACGGCGAGCGGACCGATTGGAACGCGACGCTCGATCTGATCGGCGAGCGCTTCGCCGCCACGCTGGCCGAACATGGGCCCGAGTCGGTCGCGCTGTACGCCTCGGGGCAGCTGCTGACCGAGGACTACTACGCGGCCAACAAGTTCGTGAAGGGCTGGCTGGGCACCGCCAACATCGACACCAACTCGCGCCTGTGCATGGCCTCCAGCGTGGCCGGGCACCTGCGCGCGTTCGGCACCGACACGGTCCCCGGGCAGTACGCCGATCTGGAAACGGCGGATCTGGTGATCCTGGTCGGCAGCAACCTCGCCTGGTGCCACCCGGTGCTGCACCAGCGCCTGATGAGCGCACGCGAATCTCGCCCCGAGTCGCAGTTGATCGTGATCGATCCGCGTGCCACGGCCACCACCGCCATGGCGGATCGCCATCTGGCGGTGGCGCCGGACAGCGACGCTGCGCTGTTCGTCGGACTGCTCGGGGATCTGGCCCGGCACGAGGCCCTGGATGCGCACTGGGTACGCGATCGTCTGAGCCATGCCGAGGCCGCGCTGAGCGCGGCGGCCCCGCTCAGCCGCGCGGACACGGCCGCACTGACCGGTCTGAGCGAAGCCGACGTGGCGCACCTGTTCGACGCCTTCCGCAACAACCGCCGCGTGGTCACCGTCTACAGCCAGGGCATCAACCAGGGCGCGCGCGGCACCGACAGCGTCAATGCGATCATCAACTGCCACCTGGCCACCGGCCGCATCGGCCGGCCGGGCATGGGACCGTTCTCGATCACCGGGCAGCCGAACGCGATGGGCGGTCGCGAGGTGGGCGGGCTGTCCAACATGCTGGCCGCGCACACCTCGCTGGACGATGCCGACGCGCGACGTCGCGTGCAGGACTTCTGGGGCTCGCCGATGATCGCGCAGGCACCCGGGCCCAAGGCGGTCGAGCTGTTCGAGCGCATCGCCGACGGGCGCATCCGGGCGGTGTGGATCCTGGCGACCAATCCGGTCGACAGCCTGCCGCAGGCGGATCGGGTGCGCGAGGCGTTGCAGCGCTGCCCGTTCGTGGTGGTGTCCGACGTGGTGCCGGACACCGACACCGCCCGTCTGGCCGACGTGCTGCTGCCCAGCGCCGCCTGGGGCGAGAAGGACGGAACGGTCACCAACTCCGAGCGCTGCATCTCGCGACAGCGCCGCTTTCGCGCACCCGTCGGCAGCGCACGGCCGGATTGGTGGCAGATCGCCGCGGTGGCCCGCCGGCTGGGTGCGACGCACGGCTTCGACTGGGACGGGCCGGCCGAGATCTTTCGCGAGCACGCCGCCCTGAGCGCGGTGGCCGGATCGGCCGACTTCGACATCGGCGCAGCGGCAGAGCTGAGCGATGCGGGCTACGAGGCGATGGAGCCGTTCGTCTGGCCCTGGCGTCGGGGAACCTTGCCGGCCCCCTCGCCCGCCGGCCAGCGCTTCTTCGGGATCGGGCGTTTTCATACCCTCGACGGACGCGCGCGCATGATCCCGATCGTGCCTCTGCCGGCCGCGGTGCAAGACCGGCACGCGCTCGATGCCCATCCGAAGGATGCCGCGGGCGACGGTGCGCTCGCCCATCTCGTGTTGAACACCGGTCGCATCCGCGACCAGTGGCACACCATGACGCGCACCGGCCCGATCGCCACGCTGAGTGCGCACCTGGCCGAGCCGTTCGTGGAGATCGCGCCGGCGGATGCCGCCCGGGCGGGCATCGCCGCGGCGGACATCGTCGAGCTGGCCAGCTCGCGCGGCCGGGTGCAGGCACGCGCCCTGATCACCGATCGTCAGCGTCGTGGCTCGCTGTTCATGCCGATGCACTGGAGCGAGGTGTGGGCCTCGCGGGCCCGCGTGGATGCGCTGGTGTCGCCTACGCTGGATCCGGTGTCAGGGCAACCGGCCTCGAAGAGCGAGCCGGTGTCGCTGCGCCGATGGCCGGCCACCGCGTTCGCCTACGTGCTGCTGCCCGAGCGACCCGAGCGGCTACCGCCGCGGCGCGACCACTATTGGGCGCTGGCACCGGTGCCCGGGGGTTGGCAGATCGAGCTGGCGGGACGCGACGGTGCCCAGGCGCTCGATCGCGTGTGCCGGACGTTGTTGCCGAAAACCCCGTCGGGGCAGCCGAGTCAGCACGCGCTGGAGCACATCGACGCGCGCGCCGGGCACCATCGGCGGGTGATCATCGCCGAGGGCAGGTTGCAGGCTGCCAGCTTCGTCGCAGCGACACCGGTGAGCGCTGCCCGACGGTGGCTGATCGATGCGCTGACCCGCCCGGATGTCGACGCACCGGCAAGCGCGCTGCTGGCCGGCCGACCGGCCGGGCAGGCGCCCCCGCCGGGTGCGATCGTGTGCAGCTGCCACGCGGTCGGGGCCAACACGATCCGGGCGGCGATCGCCTCGGGCGAGTGCGCAAGCGTCGCCGAACTCGGCGAACGGCTGCAGGCCGGCACCCACTGCGGCTCCTGTCGTCCGGAGCTGGCAGCGCTGCTGCGGGCAGCACCCGAACGCGCGCCCGAAGCGCCTGCCGTCCTGATCGCTACTCGATGAAGCCCTGCTCGCGCGCCGTGGTCCGGTAGGCCTCGGCGGCATCCGCCAGGGCTTGCTCCGCCGACTCGCTGCCCTGCAGGTAGTCCGCCAGGTTGTCGCCGATCGCGGTGTGCAGCAGCCCCATCGGCGCCAGCATCGGGTACGGCTTGGCGCCCGCCTCCACGTTGGCCATCAGCCCTTGCGAGGTCGCCGTCGGCTCATAGCCTTCGATCAGCCAGGTCGACACCGCGGCGTGCTCGTCGAGCAACGCCGGATCGATCGCGTGCAGCATGATCAGGAACGAAGCCTCGGCCTCGTCCGCCGCTATGTTGCTGGCGATCGTGAAGCCGTTCCACCACAGGGCGGCAGCCGGCGGCGCGCCGTCGGCCATCGCCGGGGCGGCGCTCAGGGCGGTGCGCTCGGCCACCTCGGGCGCATCGCCTGCCGAGTCCAGCAAGGCATCGGCCCGCGAATTCCAGCCGACCGCCAGGGCAGCGCTGCCGGACTGCCAGATGGACTGCAGCTCGTTGGAATCGATGCTCAGGAAGTCCGGGTCCATGTACTCGCTGAGCGCCTTCAGGGTCTGCAACGCCTGGATGCCAGCCTCGCCCTGGATGGCAGGCTCGGCGGAGCCTGCCTGGAATGGCCGGGCGTCCAGCCCCAGGTACAGGTTCAGGAATTCGTTGGCCAGGTCCCAGCCGGCTGCCAGCGTGCCCACCAGTGGTTGCTCGATGCCGGCGCTGCGCAGGGTGCTCGCCGCCTCGAGCAGTTCGTCATAGGTGGCCGGTGGGGCCAGCCCCACCTCGTCCAGCAGGTCCTCCCGGTAATACAAGTGCTGGGCATTGGCGTTGAACGCGATCGCCATGATCAGCCCATCGATGCGGATCAGCTGGCGCTCCGGCAGGTTCGGCGCAAAGCGCTCAACCAGCTCGTCCAGCGGACGGATCAGGCCCCCGTCCAGCAGCGGCACGATGGTGTTGTTGGACACCACCGCGCTGGTGTAGCGCGCCGGGGTGACGCTCAGCCCCGGCACCTGCAGGGCCTTGTGCTCGCGCGTGCGCTGGCTATCGACCGTGACACCCTCCCCGGCGCACTCGCCGGCCCGCTCGGCGATGAGGTTCAGAGCGGCCCAGTCGTCGGACAGCAGCCGCAATCCCCCCTGCTCCACACCGCAACCGGCTTGCACCGGGGCGCAAAGGCACCCTGCCGTCACGCCCGCGAACACCAGGCGGGCCAACGGCGACACGGGGTCGGTGAACGTCACGGGGCGGTCTCCGGGGGGATGAGGGACGGCGACACCATACAGGTGCCTCGCCTTCAGCGCCTTGCCAGATCCGGCGCCCTTCGGCGCCCCGACCGCCCCGACCGGGGGCGGGTCTAGAAGTAGCGGTCGGCAAACGCCCCGATCGTCGGGGCGTTGGAGCGGGGCAGTCCGAGGATGTGCATCAGCTCGACGGTGTCCGAGAAGTCCACCCGGCGGGCGTCGCGCACGAACCGATAGGCATTGGCCCATTGGGCGCCGTAGGTGGAGCGTCGCGAACGCGCCTCGAAGTCGGTGCCCTGCTGGTTGAAGTCGGGCGTGCGGTTGGCGGTGTTGCCATCCTCGACCCGCTGATAGGTGGTCAGGCGCTTGACCAGCGCCAGGCTGTCCGGGTTGGTCTGACGCTCGTTCCAATCGCTGTGCTGCACCACACGCACCTTGCGCAGGTCATTCACCCCGCGCCGCTGCAGCTCGCGCAACACGGCGGCGGTGAAGTCCGACGGGCCACCTTCGGCCACGTGCACGGTCCGACCGGCCGACAGGGTGAGCTGCCAGGCCGTGGCGACACGCGCCTGGACGGACGAGCCACCGGTGAAGGCGTCCAGCACATCGGGGAACAGCGTGCGGGCATGCTCGGTGGAGCCTGCGATGAAGCCGCTGCGCGCTCGATAGCCGGTCGTGCCGTTGACCACCAGGTAATCCCGCTCCGGCACCGTGTCCAGGATCAGCTTCGCGGCGATCATGGACTGCAGGTCGTCCCAATCGGGCGCGGAATCGTAATGCAGCGAGATCAGGTCCTCGCCATCGGGCTTCTTGTCGGTCGGGCCACCGATTCGCTCCAGTCCGACGTAGTCGATCTCGTTGCCGTCGCTGCGCCCGCTGATCGTGAGGGTCACCGGGCCGGCGCCCAGTGATGCGGTGGAGGTGCCGTGCTGCGGTCGCGCCGCGGTCTGCCAGCCGGTGCGCGTCTTGTCGTAGAAGACCTTGGTCCAACCGGCGCTGCCGAACCGGATCCAGACATCGTTCGGCGGCTCACCGGGATTGTCGATCACGGCCGAACGGGCGCGCCACACGAAGCGGTACTCACCGGGCTCGACGATGTTCAGCGAATAGGCCAGGTTGCCATCGTCACGCCGCTCGGACAGATCGTAGCGATTCCCGCCGTCCCAACGGAGTCCGTCCGCGGTGCGCGTCCAGCCGGCGCCCGACACGGACTCGACCTGTGCGATCAGCCGGGCCGGCTCATCCACCGGTGGCCTGGGCGGCTGCACCGGCGGCTGCACGGGTGGCTGCACGGGTGGCTGCACCGGCGGCTCGACCGGCGGGCGTGGCTCGTTGCCGACATCGCCCAGCGTCGGGTTGTCGAAGCTTGCGCAGATCCAGCGTCCGTCGCCGACCGGATCGCAATCGACCCGGCGCTGGGAGGTGGCCTGGGCGTAGCGACGCTTGGCTTCGGCCAGGGTGCTGCCGATGACCGCAGCACCGACCCTGGGCGGTTGCACCGGTGGCTCCACGGGCGGTTCCACGGGCGGACGCGGCTCGTCCTGCACATCGGCCAGTGTCGGGTTGTCGAAGCTGGCGCAGACCCAGCGACCGTCACCGACCGGATCGCAGTCGTCGCGCGGCACCGAGGTGGCTTGCGCGTAGCGCGCCTTGGCATCGCCCAGGTTGTCACCGAGCACGGCGATGCGAGGCTGGGCGGAAGCGATGGCCGGCACGATGGCCAGCGCGACGAGCGTCAATCGAATCATGGATCGGTCGTTGGGCAAGAGAGGGCGGGCGCCAAAAGCCAAGCACGACGCATACCGTCATGGCGTTGGCGTCGAAACAGTGCCGGGGCCGGCGTCGAGGGCCGTCGACCTTGCATGACCGGATCGCTCGTGCAAGGCGACAACAAACCGTGGCGCCGTCAAAGGAATAGCAGTCCGCAGCGCCAAGTCCAGCTTGCCCGGCCACGAACCGGTGACGAGAGGGATATCTCCGCTGGACAGATCCGGAACAGAACATCGCGGTGGCCGGCTGGCCGGGTTCGCCTTGATGGGCGGCGGCTACGCGATCGTCATGCCGTCGGTCCTCTCGCGTGCCGCCAACGATGATCGCGTGGCGGCAGGCCCGGCGATCGCCGGTGTCGCGACCCTGGGCTACGGCGGAATGTTGCTCGGGCCGCCGCTGGTGGGACTGATCGCCGAGCTTGTCGGCCTGCGTCTGGCGTTTGCCACGCTCGGCGTGCTGGCGCTGGTATCGGCCTCGTTGGCGCCCGCGCTGGCGGTGCCAGGCGCACCGCGATAGGTCAGTCCGAGCACGGATCCTGCCGCCAGCACCGCACCGCGAACGGCATGCGCTTCGCGTCGCTCGATGCGGTCGAGAGCGCACCGCTCAGGCTCGTCGTGCGTCCTCGAGCAGGAACGCGGAGGCCCGCTCGCCGACCATGATGGCCGGCGCGTTCGTGTTGCCGGACGGCACGCTCGGGAACACCGACGCATCGGCGACGCGAAGCCCCTCGACGCCGTGCACGCGCAGCCGCGCATCGACGACGGCGTGCTCCGCCGCATCGCCCATGCGGCACGTGCCACAGGCGTGGAACACGGTCCAGGCGTGCGCCCGCACGTGGGCGTCGAGCTCCGAATCCGTCGCCACGCGCGGGCCCGGCTGCAGCTCGACGTCGATCACCGGGCGCAGCGCAGGCATGTCGGCCAGGCGGCGCACCAGACGCATCCCGCGGCGCATCAGCACCCGGTCGTGCTCGGTGTCGAGGTAGTTCGGCTGGATGGCGGGGGCATCGAACGGATCGCTGGTGCGCAGAGCGATGTGCCCGCGGCTGGTTGGCCGACAGAGGTTGAAACCGATCAGCAGGCCCGGGAAGGGATCGGGGTTCATCAGCGGGCGCGTGCCGGCGGGCGCGCGCGTGTAGCTGAGCGGCGAGAAATAGAGCTGCAGGTCGGGCCGCTCGACGTCCGGAGCCGAGCGGACGAAGCCGCCCGCCTGGTTCAGGCTCAGCGACAGCGGCCCGCGGCGCGAGGCGGCAAAGCGCAGGCCGGCGCGCAGCTTGCCGTGCCAAGGTCTGAGCGCCTGATTCAGCGTGGGCACGCACGCGCGGTAGAGCCCGTCGGCGCCCAGGTGATCCTGGAGATCCCGCCCCACCGCGGGTGCGTCGCGGCGCACCTCGATGCCCAAGGCCCGAAGCTCGGCCGCCGGCCCGATGCCCGACAGCTGCAGCAACTGCGGCGAGTTGATCGCGCCCGCGGCCAGCACCACCTCCGCTCGTGCGCGCGCACGGCGCTCCGGGCCCACCGGCATGCGGCGTCCATCGCGAGCGCGGGGGCGCCACGCGATACCGCTCGCTCGAGAGCCGTCGAAGATCAAGCGCGTCGCCTGTGCGTGCGTCCGCACGTCGAGGTTCGCCCGGCGGCGGGCGGGGGCGAGGTGGCAGGCCGAGCTCGACGCGCGCCAGCCGCGGTGCGTGCTGATCTGGTAGAGCCCCACGCCCTCGATGTCGCAGGCGTTGTAGTCGGCGTTGCGCGCAAAGCCCGCTTCGGTCGCCGCCGCAAGCCACGCCTTGCACAGCGGGTGCACCTCGCCCGTCGTGTCGCACACGCGCATGGGTCCGGAGGTGCCGCGAAGCGCGTGAGGGGCCCCGGCCCAGCACTCCATGTCGCGAAACACCGGGGCGACGTCGTCCCAGCCCCAGCCGCGCGCGTGCTCGTTCCACGTCTCGTAGTCGCCGCGGTCGCCGCGCACCCACACCATCGCGTTGATGGAGCTCGAACCGCCGAGCACCCGCCCGCGTGGCCAATAGCTGGTGGCGCCATCGAGTCCGGGCACGGGGTCGGATGTGTATTTCCAATTCACGCGCTCGTCGTAGTACACCTTGCCGTAGCCGATCGGCACGCGCGTCCAGAAGCCTCGATCGCTGCCGCCGGCCTCCAGCGAGCACGTCGGCGTGGAAGTTCTCCCAGCGCTCGATGCTCTCCAGGATCAGGAAGTTCGGCGTGCAGGCCGCAAGCTGCGCGTTGGCGGCACCCTCGATCGGTCCGCAGTACAGGTGCGGGGCGATCTGCGCGTAGTGGGTCTCGGCCATGCCGGCGATCTTCTTCGCCTCCAGCAGCCCGCCGACGCGTCCGAGCGCCATCTGCAGGATGTTGGCCGCCCCCGCCTCCAGCACGCGCGCGAACTCGTGCTTGGTCACGAGCCGCTCCCCGGTCGCGATCGGGATCGTGGTCTGGCGCGCGATGGCGGCCATCGCCGCAACGTTCTCGGGCGGGCACGGCTCTTCGAACCACAGCGGATCGCTGGCCTCCAGGCGCCGCGCCAGGCGGATCGCGCCACTGGGGGTGAACTGGCCGTGGGTGCCGAGCAGCAGGTCCGCCCGGTTTCCGACCGCCGAGCGCAACGCCTTCACGAAGCGCTCCGAGCGATCGAGCTCGGCAAGCGACGGCTACGACCGTCGTAGATCGAGTACGGGCCGGCGGGGTCGAACTTCAGCGCGGTGAAGCCTTGCTCCACGTAGTGCAGCGCCCGCTCGACCGTCGCCTCGACGTCGTGGTACACCGACGCGTCCTGATCGGGTCCGGGGTAGATGTAGGTGTAGCTGCGCAGCCGCTCGTGCACCCGTCCGCCCAGCAGCGCGTGCACCGGAAGGCCGACCGACTTGCCGACGATGTCCCGGCACGCCATCTCAACCCCGGACAGCACGCTCACCAGCGAGACGTCCGGACGTGACGTGTAGCCACGCCCGTAGACCTCGTGCCAGAGCCGTTCGATGCGCCGCGGATCCGCGCCCGCGAAATGCATCTCGAACACGTCGTGGATCATGGCGCGCACGACCTCGGGGCCGAAGGTCGCGGTGTAGACCTCGCCGACGCCCTGGATACCGCAGGCGGTGGTCAGGCGCACGAAGATAAAGTAAGCGGCCGCCGAAGTGCGGCGGCGGATTGCCGACGACCCAGACGTCCAGGTCCTGCAGCACGAGCGCCGGGGCGCGATGGGGTGTGTTCATGCGCGGCCAGGTTACCGCGACGGGCTCGGCATCACGATGGGCGCCGCCTCGCGCCCCGAGCCGATCCAGGCAGCGGCAGGCAGCGCGCCGGTGAATGCGCTCGCGCCGGGACTCAGTCCGCCTCGGCGACCCAGCCCCCCACGGCCTTGACCTCGAGGAATTCCTCCATGCCCCAGGTGCCGCCTTCACGACCGTTGCCCGAGCGCTTGTAGCCGCCGAAGGGCGCGCCGGCCGATCGCGCCCGGCCATTCATGTCGACCATGCCCGAGCGCAGCCGACGAGCCACCCGGTTGGCCTTCTCACCGTCGCAGGTCTGCACGTAGTTGGTCAGCCCGTACTCGGTGTCGTTGGCGATCCGTACCGCCTCCTCCTCGGTGTCGAAGGGCATCATCGACAGCACGGGGCCGAAGATCTCCTCGCGCATGATCGTCATGTCGTGGGTGCAGTCGGCGAACACGGTCGGGCGCACGAAGTAGCCCTCCTGCAGCCCGTCCGGGCGGCCCAGGCCGCCGGCCACGAGTCGCGCGCCGTCACGCTCGATGCCTTGCTCGATGAGCCCCTGCACCTTGTCGAACTGCGCGCGGCTGACGAGCGGGCCGATGTGGCGGCCGTCCCGGGAGGCCGGGCCCACGACCGTGCTCTCGGCCGCCGCCCTGGCCTGCTCGACCGCCGCCTCGTAGCGGGGTCGTTCCACCAGCATGCGCGTCGGGGCGTTGCACGACTGTCCGGTGTTGCCAAAGCACCGCGCGACCCCTTGGGCCACTGCCTTCTCGGGCGCATCGGCGAACACGATGTTCGCGCCCTTGCCACCGAGCTCGAGGGAGACGCGCTTCAACGTGTCGGCCGCGTTCTTCGAGATCTGGATGCCGGCGCGCGAGGAGCCGGTGAACGACACCATCGCCACGTCGGGATGCCCGGACAGACGCGTGCCCACGCCGGCACCATCGCCGTTGACGAGGTTGAAGACACCGGGCGGGACACCCGCCTCGTGCAGGATGTCGGCGAAGAGCATCGCCGACAGCGGCGACAGCTCCGAGGGCTTCAACACCATCGTGCACCCGGTGGCGAGCGCGGGCATGACCTTGAGCGCGATCTGGTTCATCGGCCAGTTCCACGGCGTGATCAGCGCGCACACGCCGATCGGCTCGTACAGGATCCGGTCGTGCGGGGTGTCGGCGCGCAGCTCGGTCTCGAACTCGAAGCCCTCGAGGGCGTCGATGAAGGCCCGGATGTGCGACGTGCCGCTGCCCGCCTGTGCCGACCTCGACATCGCGATGGGCGCGCCCATCTCGCGACTGATCGTCTCGCCCATCTCGTCGCTACGCGCCGAGTACAGCTCCAGGATGCGGCGCATGAGCGCCAGCCGTTCGTGCTTGGGTGACACCGACCAGGTGTCGAAGGCCTTTGCAGCGGCCGCGACGGCCGCATCGGTGTCGACCGTTCCGCCGAGCGAGATCGTGGCGATGGCCTGCTCGGTGGACGGATCGATCACGTCCAGTTCGGTGGCGTCGACCGGGTCCGTCCAGCGCCCGTCGATGTAGAAGTGGCGGGTGTTCATCGATGGCGCTCGGGAAAGGAGGTGGCAGGCAGGACGGGCATTCTAGCCTGGAGCGTTCAGACAGCCTTGCGACACTCCCGGAAGCGGCATACTCCGGCATTCGGCACCAAGCCAGATCCGGCGATCGCAGATCCATACCCACGACGGCTTGCGTGTGAACTCCGCAAGCATCGCCGAAAAGGGCACGATGACGACCTAGCCCACGTGAGCGAGCCGGCCACCCCATGACCGCCCCCTTGTTCCCCGACGCCGACGCGCTGGCCGACATCGTGCGCGTTGCGAGCGAGCAGTATGTCGCGCGCTGACCGCATCCGCCTTGCCCACACGATCGAGGCGGCAGAGTACGCCGCGAGCTTCGTCCAGGGTCGTCGGCGTGAAGACCTCGACGCCGATGCCATGCTGCGTCTCGCGCTACGAAGCGGGCAAGGACCTCGTAGGTCAGTTGTGGGACGTTAGAGACGGTGACGAATCCGTCGTGCTGGACGTACGTCCCGCTTGCTATTGGAGCCAAGCGTCCGCACGAAGGACATCCGTATCAAGACGATCGGACGCTGACCTGTGACCCGACCACAAGTAAGCCACCGATCAACCGAGAAAGGAAGATGGTCCCACAGTTCGTACACGCTACTGGGATCTGCACAGAACGTCTTTCTCAGGATCGGAAAAGCCCTCGGTACGAGCGTTGCGCGCTGGTCGAACACGGCAACGAACTCGCAACGGGGAAGCGTTGCGACGACGCTTCCTGCTATTCGTGCGATTCCTCATCCCGGACACGCCCATAGGACCTCGCCATCACCGTAGTCCGTGTCGCAGGAATCGCCGACGCACACGAATCCGAAGCCTGTCCGCCGGCAACCGGTGACGTCTACGAGACCGGTTCGGCCAGACCGAGATACCCACTCCGCGCCCCGTGCCACGTCACCGTCAGGCTTTCGATCGCCCGACTCGCGCACACGTGCACCAGCGCCCGCTCGGCAAGATCCCGGTCGCGCAGCTCGGTCACGTCCGTCGAGTCCCCCACCGCACGGCGGTTCGGCACCACGCCATCGCACATGCCGGCGATGAACACATGGCGGAACTCCAACCCCTTCACGCGGTGCATGTTGCCCACCCGCACGCCCGGCACCGAGCGGTTGTCGGCCTGCCGACCCATCACGACGGTGGCGAGTCCCGCCGCCCGCAGCGCTTCGGACCAGCGGTCGCGCAACGCGACGGTGCGCAGCATCACGCAGCAATCGCGCAGCCGCCCGCCGCTCGCCTCGATCGCACGCAGCCGCTCGACGACGCCATGGTTCTCGTCTTTTTCGGAGTCGCAGGCGAGAAACGTCGGGGCGGGTCCGCGCGTGAGCGACAGGTAGCCCGGGCCCGCGTCGTCACCGCCGTCCAGATCGTCGATGGCGATGCCGTGCAGCAGAGCGCTGGCGAAGCGACGAATCTCCTCGGTGGTGCGGTAGTTGATCTTCAGCTTCATGGAGCGTCCGACGATGCGGATGCCGCATTGGCCCATGACGGCGCGGCGCCGGTAGATGCGCTGGTGACCGTCGCCGACGAAGAACAGGTCGTTCGGCCCTTCGGGCACGATGGCGCGGATCAGCTGCAGCGCCTCGGAGCCCATGTCCTGCGTCTCGTCGACCACCACGTGGCGGTAGTCGAGCGCGACCGTGCCGTTCGCGAGCTCGTCGCGGGCATCGAGCATGGCGTCGGCCCAGGTCTGCCAGCCGCGGCTGTTGAGCTCGACCCGCATCGCGTCGAACACGTCCCAGATCGCGGCGCGCTGCCGGCGTGACAACGCGACACCGCGACCGGCGCGCGACACCCTGAGGTAGTCGTCACGCGTCAGGATCCGGTTCGGTTGCACCACCCGCTCCCACTCCTCCGTGTAGAAGCTCCGCGGCAGCGGCTTATCCAGATCCGGCATGCACAGGTCGAGCGCGTCGCTCCACAACGGTTCCAGATCGCCCTCGTAGCGGATCTGGCGCGTGTGGCCGCGGCTCTTCAGGAAGCGGTTCACCCAGGCGTCGATGTTGATCACCTCGATGCGCTCGAACACCTCGGGCACGACGAGCGTCCGCAGCTGACCGGCGATGTCGGCGGCCAGGTTGGTGTTGTAGGTCAGGAACAGTACACACGGTCCGTCACGCTGATCTTCGGGGGCGTGGCGGGCGAGTCGCACGGCCCGGTGCATGGCGACCACCGTCTTGCCAGTACCCGCCCCACCGGTGACGCGCACCGGGCCGTTCCAGTCGCGCTCGACCAGCCGTCGCTGGCTCGGATGCAGGTACACGCGCCACTTCTCCAGCGGGGCCGCCAGCATCGCCTCGAGTTCGGCATCGGACTCGACCACCCGGAAGCGGCGGCGGCTGGCATCGCGTTCCAGGGCAGCATCGATATCATCGGTATCGATCGGCTCGTCAGGGGCGGCACCGTACTCGGACAGGATCTCGTCCCATTCGAGCCCGTAGCCGTACAGTGCCAGCGCCTCGAACGCCTCGACCGGCAGGCGGGGTCGGAGCGTTTCGAACGCGGCAGCGTCCTGCAGGGCCAGTACCGGCGCCAGCAGCGGCTCGGGCACACCGATGCGGCGCAGCTGATCATCGTCCAGGGCGAACGGCGGACCATTGGGCATCGGGGCGGGAATCGGGACGGGCACCTCGGCAGGGATGGCCACCGGCTGCACGAGGCTGTCAGGATCCGGCGTGGCAGGCGGCGATGCGTCGTCTGGTACCGCGACCGTCGTGTCGTCGACACACGCCGCTACCGCCACCGCCGGCGGATCGGGTGCCGCCACGGTATCGACCTCGAAGATCTGCAGGGCACCGGTGGTCGGGTTGATCTCGACGTGCTTGCGTGCCGCCCAGTCGTAGGCATTGTCGTGGTGGGCCACCCACAGCAGCACGTAGGTGTTGCCGCGCTTGGGCGCCAGCACGATGCAGCGGTAGGCTTGGTCGATGCGCACCGAGCGGTAGTCGGGGCTCGCGCCGTTGAAGCGCTCGTAGTTGATGGCGGCACTGGTCGGGTTCGCCCGGAACTTGGGCAGGAACTCGCGCACCTTCTTCTGCTGCGCCTTGGGCAACGCCGCGTAGGCGTCCAGGAAGGCGTCCGATTGCGCGACCTTGATGTTGCCGGTCATGCCCCGCCCTCCGTCTCGTTCAGCCAACCGTGCAGGCGCGACAGCGCCGCCTCGTCCGTGGCACCGATCGCACGCCAGCCGTCGTCGGCCAGACGGGCGATCACGTCGGCGACCGCGTCATCACCGGCACCGTCGGCGAGCAGCGCGACCCTCGCTCCATGCCAGCACCACTCGAAGGTCGCGATGACCACGCCGTCGATCTGGTGATCGATGCCGATCGCGTCCGGTGGCGCTGCGCCACGTCGCGCCAGGGTCTCGAGGGCCGCCTTCTTCAGCGTCTCGTCGAGCGCAAGGTGCCAGCCGAACGCCAGATCATCATCCGATCCTGCCGCGGCGGGTCCGGTCGCCATCACTGCCAGGCCTTCGGCATCCTCGATGATCGCGGCGTAGCGTCGCGCCTCAATGCCGCTGCGCGACAGCGGCAGGAACTCGGGCAGGAACTGCAGCAGGTTGGCCGCGGCCCAGAAACGGCGCCACTGGTCGCGGAACGTCTCGCCATTCGGTGTCGCGTCGTCGAGCAGCAGCGCGCAGGCGATCGACAGCCCGGCAAGCGGGTGAGCGGCGACGTTCACCGGGTCGGCCCGGCCTCCATCGGCCGCTTGCCCATAGGCCTCGTTCGGACCGGCGTCACCCGGGTTTGCGGCGTTGGCGGCCAAGGCAGTGCCTGTATTCACCTTCATCGGCCGCACCGAACCGGCCGTCTTCGCCTCCCGGGCGATGCCGCTCATGCTGGCCAGCGAGTCCTGCGCCAGGCTGGCGACCGCGGTGACGCCCGGTTGCCCGAACAGATCGTGCGCGCCGAGCAATCGTGGTCGGTCGGCCACGTGGCGCTCCTGCCACGGCTCGGGCAGCCAGGTGCCGATGCGCTGGGCGATCGGTGCCGGTTCGGCGGCGGACGTGCGGTCCAGCAGGCCGAACGCGCGCGACAGGGCGAACCCAGTGTAGTCGCGGGTGGCGGTCACCGGATCGCGCAGGTAGTGCAGCAGCTGCTCGAACACCGGCCAGCCGGTGGCGTCTGGCTGGTTGGCGAAGCGTGGCAGGTCCAACGCATCAGCGAAGGTGTCGTGCACGCTGTCGATCATCACGCGGTGCACGGGCTGATCGAACCACGGCCCGAGCATGGGTTTTCTCGTCACGTCCCGGCGCGGCAGGTCATGCCAGCCTAGCGACCAGACCCGGTAACCACCGGCCGCCAGGATCGCGTAGCGCTTGGCGGTGTCATCGGCCTGGATGCACTTGTGGTACTCGAACCCGTCAGCGAACAAAGCGATCGGCCGTGCTCCGCGACCGGACAGGGACTCGCAGCGCAGCACGGCATCCGGACGGCAAGCCACGGCGACACCCTCCGCCTCACCCAGATCGACCTGCAGCTCGATGTTCCAGCGCACGCCGGGGCGGCGGTCGACAGCGCGAGCGGCGACATCACTGATGGTCAGTTCGAAGCCATCGCGGCCGTTGACCTGTCGACGTTCTAGCGCGTGCCCGGCCACGTTGGCCAGCGCATCGATGAACAGCCGTTCCAGCTCGCTGTCGAAGAAACGGTTCACGTCGGTGTGGGCGACCGTGTCGCCACGTTCCAGCGGCACCAGCGCATCCCAGCGGCCCAGGATCAGCTGCAGCACCTCCAGGGCGGCGGTGCGCGAGATGTCGTCCTGGCGGAAGCTGGTCTTGTAGGCGTACAGGCAGCGGTAGCAGCCATCGCTGGACGGATCGTCCGTGCAGCGGCAGGCGGTCATCACGTCATGGGCGGCCTGCAGGGTGCTGCGCAGCGGCTCAGGGTTCTCCAGCAGCACGTCCAGGTAGCCGGTGCCGCCTGGCACGCTGTCGAACAGCACCAGGAACTGGCGGCGCAGCTCGCTGCCCGGCACCGGCTCGTCCACCGGCAGGATCTGCAGGTGATCGACGTTGCCGTTGAAGTATTCGCGCAGGCCCAGGTGAAGGGCTGCGGTGAAGCTCTCCAGCCGCCTGGCGGAGTTGGCAAGATCCGCGATCGGCAGCAGCAGGCGCACCGCTTCGGAGTGAAGCTCGCGGAACAGGTGCAGCTTTCGCCACGGCCCCTCGCCCTCTGGCCCGGTGTCGGCGGACGATAGGCCGGTGGACGGCGGGCCACCGGGGCTCGCCAGGTCGGCGGGCAGGTCGCGCTCGAACCAGCTGCAGCGGCGCGCGTGGCTGGAGCGCCCGCCGGACAGGGCGCGCTCCACCTTGCCGCACTCACGGCAGATCGGGAAGCCGGGCCGCACCGCCTTGTTGCCGGCGATCCTCACGTCGTGACCGCCGTCGGCGACGCGTCCGAAGTTGACCTCGCGAAAGTGCGCGCGTGACAGGTACTCGAACCCGAACGGCACCGCGGCGTCATCGATGCGCCAGCCGCGCTCGATGGCGTCGGGCTCGACCTCGAACAGGAACTGGCGCTGGAACTGCACCGGCTCGCGGTCGTCGCGATCATCACCGATACGACTGTCGCGGTCACTGGCCAGTGCGTGCACCTCGCGCAGACGCAGCAGCTCCATGCGCTGCTCGCCACCGGCCCAGTCCGGATCAGCGCAGCGCGGGCAGCGATCGTGCCGGTCGTAGGTGGCGACGGATTCGGCATGGTGGCAGCTCGGGCACAGGCGCCAGGCCTGCACATCGCCGCGGCCGATCACCACCTGGTCGATCTCCACCTGGCGCGCGTTGCCGTAGAAGCGGCTGAACGGCGCCAGCTCGCGCAGCGCCACCTGTGCCGGGCGGCGGGTCTCCAGCTCCAGGTTCTCGTAGCGCTTGCCGCCCTGCACGCTCTCGGCCTCGCTCAGGCGCCGGTAGATCACGCTCTTGAGGGTGACCCCCTCCTCCGGGAAGGCGTAGTTGGGCAGGATACCCTCGTCGGTCAGGAAGTTCAGCGTCAGCGTGCGGTTCAGGCGCAGCAGCAGGCGCTGGAAGGCGGTGCGCTCGGAGGTCAGGGCAGCAAGCGTTGCGTCGCGGGCCTCGTCGTTGGGCTGGCGCTCCACTCGCTCGATATCGCGCTTGAGCCGGGCGACATCGCGCTTCCAGTCCTTGCGCTGCACCGCCTGCTCCTCGAAGCGAGTCTGCAGCTGCGGTATCAGGCCGGGGTGGGCGCCGGTCGGGTCGTAGCGCCCGTGCAGGAAGTCCGACAGCGCCTTGTCGATGCGCGGCGCGAGGCGCTCGTGCCGATCCCCGGTGGAGAACAGGTTCAGGAACGCGCGCAGCGTGGCGGCGCCCTCGCGCTCCACGAAGGCGAAGAAGTCGTTCGGAAAGGCGGTGCGGGACGCCGCATCGACCGCGTCCAGCACCGCGCGCAGCTGGGCCGGAATCGCATCGTCGGCGATGCCGCTGCTGGCCCAGCGATCGAAGCAGAACGCCACCAGCTGACGCTCCAGCACCGCGACCGCGTCCAGGAACACGCCCGGCGGGCGCACCGCGCCGCGCATCATCTCCAGGGGTTCGGCGTAGAAGAACAGGTCGTGCGCGACGCCGTTGGCGATGGTCAGGTTGAACGCGTTGCCGTCGCGCCGCCCGGCCCGGCCGATGCGCTGCAGGTAGTTGGCCTGCGCCGGCGGTACCGAGCACAGCAGCACCGAGGACAGATCGCCGATGTCGACACCCATCTCCATGGTGGGCGTGGCCGACAGCAGGTTCACGTCCCAGGGCGCGGGCTCGGCCAGCTTGAACGACAGCTCGGTGGCCTTGCGGGTGTCGCTGTCGAGCACCGCGGTATGTTCGGCGGCGACCACCCGTATCGGTCGCGCGCGCTCGACCGGCCGGGCGAGGGCCGCATCCACCGGGGCGGGCGACAGGCGACCACCGCAGGCGGCGCGCAGGCAAGGCAAGGATCGCCAGGCGCCCTGCTCGATCACCGCCACCTGGATGCGCTGCCGACAGCGATCGCAGGCCAGCGTGGCGACCTCGGTGCTGACACGGAACCCCTCGGTGGACAGGCTCCACAGCGTGTGGTCGCGCAGCTCGTGAGTGCCCGCCAGCCCGACCTTCTCCAACGCGTTCAGCACGGTGCGGTAGGCGGCCAGCCGCGAGGCGCTGGCAATGACATCGTCGGCACCCGGCAGCTTGTCGAACCAGGCGTGGTACCAGCTGGCACCGCTGCCGCCGGCGATCGCGTCGAAGCGCGTGGTGACCGACTCCAGGCTCAGGAAGCGCGGCAGTCGCGAGCGCTTGCCGACCGGGGCAAGGTGGCCGTTCACGCCGCGCGCGTTGGTCAGCGCGTACGGGTTGCCGGCATCGTTCAGATAGCTTGCCAGCTGCGGATCCCAGAACGCCCCGCGGGTGCGCAGCTGCCAAAGCAGGCCGAGCAGGAAGCTGCGCAGCGTGGCGGCATCGAGCGTGGACAGCTCGGCAATCTCGTCGCGCAGTCGTGGCAACGCGATACTCACCGCCTCGTCCAGCCGAACGGGGTCGGCGTACACGGTGGCGCGCGCGGTGCGCTCCAGCGTGCGCCCACGCCGGGCGGCCAGGCCGAACGCGATCAACGCCTCCCAGCGCAGGCGCGGTAGCACGTACTCGCTCAGCAGGTTGGAGCCCTTCGGCAGCTCGCCGCTGGCGCGCAGCGTCTCCCAGTCGCGCCGCCATTGCTGGTCGGGGGCGAGGAAGGTGGCGACCAGTCCGGCATCGTCCACGCCCTCGCCGGCAAGCCGCTGCCGCCAGCCCGGACCGAACCCGTCGATCAGCTCGGACAACGGTGCGCCGTCATGTTGCGACACGCTCCAGGCCAGCGCCTGACGCAGCACGCCGGACCAGGTGCGGGCGGTGAAGAAGCCGGCACGGTGAGCGGCGTCCTGCACCGAGTCGGAGAAGGCGATCAGCTTGGGGTCATCTGCGTGCACGCTGGACTGCACCCGCGCGATGGCCACCGAGGACAGGCTGGCGGCGCGGGCACCGAGGATCAGCAAGGAGCCTGCGCTGGCGCAGTACGGACAGTCGCGCTGAAACTTCGCCATCTTCACGCCGTCGCGACGCTTGATGTCCTTGACCATCTCCGGCAGCACCACATCGAGCAGCGTGGCGCTCAGAATGCCGCAGGCGGAGCAGCCCGCGTCGGTGGGCACCGATCCGTCGCCCGGATCACCGGCATGACGCGCCTCATCGAGCGGCACGAGCGTGCGCTCGCGGCGCGCCTTCGCACCACGCCGGGCGTGCAACGCGCCGCAGTGATTGCACAGTCGGTGTTCGCTACACTCGCCCGGTGGCGGCTCGGCGGCCGGGTACAGCGCTATAGTCTCAGGCTTGCCACCGAAGAAGGCGTCGTAGATGGCGGGCAGGTCGCGCTGCAGCTCGTGCTTCGATGGAAGCTTTCTCGCCAGCCAGCCGGTGGCGTGGCAGTCATTGCAGTGCACCACCGGCAGGGTGATGGTGCCGGGCTCGCCGTTCCCGTCCGCCTCGGTGCGATTGTCCGCCAGGTCGGCCCGGAACTGCAGCTCCGGGCGCGTGGACACGGTGGCGACCATGCGCCGCAGCTCGCGCAGCCACAGCTGCACGCGTACCGTGACCCAGGGGCGGCCCTTGGCGCCGCGTGCCGCGCAGATCAACGCCACCAGCGCGTCGATCGCGGCGGCGGCCACCTGCTGCGTCACGTCCCAGCGCACGGCGTAACGGGTGGCAAGCTCCGAAAGGTCGACGATGTCGACCGCCTGTTCGAGCAGCTCCCGGAAGATGTGCGTGGTGCACAGGGCGGCGCCCAGATCCTCGAAGGCTGGCAGCTCGTCATCCAGCCACAGCGTGCTGGCCGCCCGTAGCAGCGCCTCGGAGGTGTCGAACCGCTGCACCGCGAACGACTGCAGGGTATCGGCCGCGGGTGCGAGCAGCTCCGGCGGCTCGACGGGCAGGAACTCCGCCGCCCCCAACCGTTCCTCACGCAGCACCGCATCCGCGCCGAAGCAAGTCGCGAACACCGTGGAGGCGTAGGCAGTCAGCGCTTCGGCATCGTCACCGACGGTGGCGGAGGTGGCGACGCAGGCGAGATCCGCCTCGTCCGCCTCCAGCCGATCGCGCAGGCGGCGCACCAGGCAGGCCAGGTCGGTGCCCTGCGCGCCGTCGAAGGTGTGCAGCTCGTCGACGATCAGGTAGCGCAGCGTCTCCGGTCGGTTGAAGCGCCACAGCGGCTGATCGCGCGGGCGGATCAGCAGGAAGTCGAGCATCTTGTAGTTGGTTAGCAGGATGTCCGGCGGGTCGTCGCGCAGCACGGTGCGATCGGTGATCACCTCGTGCTCGCTCATGCGGCGCGTGCCACCGGACTTGCCGGCGTCCCCGGTGTACAGACCGACGCGCACCTTGCCGCGCAGGCTGCCCTGCTTGTGCACTTCCTCGGCGAAGCGGCGCGCCTGATCCTGCGCCAGCGCGTTCATCGGGTAGATGACCAGCGCCTTGATGCCCTGACCAAGGTTGGCCGCCACGTGCTCCAGCACCGGGTACAGGAAGCACTCCGTCTTGCCCGAGCCGGTGCCGGTGGCCACCAGTGTCGGTTGTGGTGCGTCACCGAGCAGCCGCTCGAATGCGCGCAGCTGGTGGCGGTACGGCGGGTACGGCAACCGGACGTGCGAGAAGGACGGCTCTTCATCGCCGAGCCCCTGCAGGAACGGCAGCCCGATGCTCAGGTACGGCCCCCGGAACACCGCATCGGGCCGTGCCAGCAGGTCATCGATCGCCGCCTCCGCCGACCCGCCGACATCCTCCGGTGCGCTGTCACGAAAGAAGCAGTGGGTGGTAGACGGGAACTGCGCGTGCAGCTGCGAGCGGATCGCCTCGATGACCTCGCGTGCGACAAGCGATGGCAGCACGTCAGCCGGCGCCCTGCTCGGCTATCACGTCATCGCCTGCGTCCGCATCTCCAGCAGCCTCGGACGCCTTGAGCTTCTTCTCGAAGAATGCCCAGGCCACGCGGTAGTCCTCCTCCCGATCCGGGCGGAAGAATGGGGCGATGTATTCGATGGTGCGGCGATGAGGACCGCTCGGCATGGTGTCGTCCATGAAGGTCTTGGTGACGGTGCCGGTTTGCATGTCGCGGACGTCTTCCCAGCCAAGAGCGATGTCGGATTCGTCGCGATCGTCGGAGTGGATGCCGTAGCTGATGTTGTTGGACAGGTCGGCCCTGCGGGCCTTGCGGGGCATGCCGACGCCGGTCAGGCCCTTGCTGGGGGTGAAGATGATGCGGCCGGTCTGGTCATAGAAGGTTTCGGCTTCGTATTGGCGCATGACGGGAAATTGGACGCGGTAGATGGTGAGGAGCTCATCAAGCGATAGACCAATATCAAGAGCTGCGAGCACATCGATCTCTACCAACGCCTGTCGTCTCAGCCAGTCGCTTCTGATTGCGGAATCACGTGTCCACATTGAGGACAACGCGAAGAACCAATTGGCGGAACCGCAATCGTCTCTTGTCCATGAATCCGTTGGAAACGAATTCTCCCAAAGTGACTCCCAGAGGCCCTCATAGCGACTCGTCAAGCACGTTGCAGTCAGAGTTCGAATGTGGAGCATCGATCGCACGGCTTCATTGACAGGCAGTGGCAGCTGATTAATGAGTGTCGTGTTTGCGTGCCCCATACCTGTTGATTTGACGTGAAAATCCGAAAGCAGCGAGGTGTTCATCGACACGAAATCCAGCAACGACCGGTCGTCGCGAAAGACCGTTCCCAGCACTGTATTTATTTGCCCAACACCTTCCGGGATAATAGTCACTTGGAATGTTCGCTCAGATGCCGAGCCAATCATTTCGCGGTTTGCCGCTCGGTAGTAGTCCGTGACCCGGTGACCCTCGCTCTCGCCCTCTTCCACCCACGGCACTCTCGGCACTCGCGCGAGGTACGTGTCCGGATCGCAGTTGGGAACGTAATTCGTTCTCGGCAGGTAATCGTTGGGAATCGCTGTGAGATCGACAACGTCGTACGCCTTGTTTGTACTGCAGATCCGTCGCGGTGTTTTATACAGCGGCGTGCCGACGAAGAAATGTGGTCCCGACAGCACCCAATCGTCCGCACTTTCCGGAAAGCATGTCTCGCGGCGGATAGTACCGTCATCCTGCTGCAGTGTTTCGTTCCACATGTCCAGCGAAAAATACTCGCCCTGCAGAGTACTTAGTCGTCGTGGATGCGCCGCGAATTTTTCCAGCACCGAAAGCAGTTGTCGTGCGTGGAGAGCAGGTAACCGTGCCTGCGCTGAAGGCGTTGCAGTATCGTCGTATAGCGACGCAAACAACGCCAACTCAGCGTCGCCGATGTCCAGTATACGGTCGCGATGACCGAGCAGCTCCCAAGCCGTCGAGACACCGGAATCATCATCATCGATCCGCTTGATACCGGGTACTGTACCTTGGCCGGTTGAAGCGTAGCAGTGCTCCACGGTCAGCGGACTGAACAGATTCGAGATGCTTTCAAAGCAGGTCGATTCAACGCTTCCAGAGTAGACGCTGATGCTAAACAGAGTCTGGTTATGCACGTCCTCGAACAGATTTAGCTCATTGATAAACTGGAAGTGGTATCGCAGTCGCGGATACAAAATTGCCCGCAATGCTCCACCCCTCGGGTCATCGAACACACCTTCCGGGTGTAGGTGCGCTGCTACCCCCTTGGCGGCTAAGGTCCGCCAAGCGCGTGGTAGAAAGCATTTGTATAGGTTTGCTCTAAGTCCTTTCAGCTCCGAATAGTTCGCTGTGGCATTTAGGAAAGTCTGCATGCCCTGACTACCCGAGTACTCGTTCGCCCAGCGATCCTGTAGGGCCGGATACTTCGCGAAGGTTTGGTCCCGCAACGTCCTCAAATTTGTTGCTGAAGACGTGCGTAATACAAACTGTGGCTCGGCATCGCCTAGTACTGCCCCCTCCTCCCATTCGACGGTAATCCACGGCGGGTTTCCAACCACCAAATCAAACCCACCCCGATCCCGGAACAGATCCGCGAACTCCACCTCCCAGTGAAAGAACCGCCACTCCTCCGCAATCCGGCTGGCCAGCTCGAACCGCGGTGACAACCGGTACAACCGCTCCAGATCCACCACCCCATGTCGGTCGACGAACCCCCTCGCTACCTCCGCATCCAACGTCGGCGCGAACAGATCCCCGCTCTCGTTCAGCGGCCCGCTCGACAACGTATCGCCCAGCAACAGCGTCTCCAGATCGAACAGCCATTCCTCGCGGCTCGGCAGGTCATCGTGCCGGTCGATCGGCCAGAACCACAGCCCGCACCAGTAATTCATGGTCAGGCGCAGCCGCTGGTAGGCGTTGGTGTTGGCAAGTCCCTTGGCCAGCAGCTCGCCGTCGTGAGCGTCGTCCTTGTAGGCCAGCGTGGTACGGCCGGCGCGCTGGTCCTCGATGCCGTACACGTCGTAGCTGTCGGTGGTGCGGCGGCGCAGGTCGGCAAGGGCGGTGGCGTGTTCCTGCCACAGCAGGGCGAGGCGTTCGCTCAGCGTGACGAGCCGTTGGATCTCGTCCTTGGAGAACTTCTTGGTGAACGCCTTGTTCCAGTCCTTGATCGACTTGATCTCGTCCGGATAGCGCTCCTTGATCGCCTTGTCGTCGTACTTGGCCATGCTACGGTCGGGCAGCAGGAAGTGCCAGATGCGCTCGCCCGGCAGGGCCTCGCTCATCGGCAGCGCGTCCGGGGCAGTGTTCAGCCAGCTGTCCACGTCCCTGGCACTATTGCGGGCAAGGGCGGTGACAGGATAGGTCTCGCGGCGTGCACCGACCAGGCTGTTGCCACAATGCAACTGCAGGCCGAACCACGGCACGAACCGGTCGGCCGACAGCGCGTTCAGCCACAGCGACACCTCGGCCAGCTCCACCGCCACCGGGTTCAGGTCGATTCCGAACACGGCATGGTCGGCCAGGTACATCTTCACGCGCTGCTTCTCGGCGGCGTAGTCGCTCTGCAGGATGCGTTCGCCCTTGGCCGATTGCGCCAGCTCCAGGTACTTGTCGGCGATCTGATTGACCGCCTCGTTCAGGAAGGCGGCCGAGCCCATCGCCGGTTCGCAGATCGTCAGCGACAACAGGTGCTTGGCGCGCGCGGCATCGTCCGGCAACGGGTCGAGCTGCTGGGCGAACAGCTCCTTGAGCGCGTACTTCACCAGGCACTCGGTCAGCACCTCGGGGGTGTAGTACGAGGCCGACTGCTGCCGGTCGCGCCCGGCCATGCGGTAGATGAACGAACCGCGGGCGTGGCGCTTGACCGTCTCGTCGCCGCGCGCATCGCGCACCTTCACCTTCTCGTCCTCGTCGTAGCGCTCCAGTGCTGCGGCATTGACGAAGTAGCCGGTGTCCAGCTCGTTCGGGCTCTCGCCCTTCTTCTTGACCTCGAACAGCTCCTCGGTGGCGAAGAAGCCGCGGAACGACAGCAGCGCCTCGTACACCGCGCCCAGCTGGTTGATGCCGAGGCGTGCGTAGCTGACCCGGCCGCGGCGCTTACCGCGCTTGGGGCGGGTCAGCGACATCAGTCGCACCACCGCCTGCAGCACGTGGTTCGGGAACACCACCTGCGACAGCAGCGGCGTACGCTTCGGGTCGAACAGGTGGCTCTTCAACGGCTTGAGCGTGAACGCATCGACCGTGGTGCCGATGTCCTGCTGACGCGGCGGCTCGAAGCCTTCGTCGATCAGGCGGAACAGGCCGGCGATGGCGTGGTGCAGGTAGTGGCCGTTGCGCTCGCGCTCACCGACCAGCTCCACCAGTTCCAGCTCGCGCAGGTGCTCCAGGCTGTAGCCGTGCAGGTAGCTCTCGTCATCGACCGGGGCGTAGCCGAGCTCCGGGCGCGCCTCGATGTAGAACAGGAACAGCAGGCGGTACATGTAGCGCAGGCATTCGTCGGTCAGCTGGCCGGCATCCAGCTCTCGGGAGCCCGAGAAGATGCCCTTGCCCTGCCGCCGCGCACGGTCGACCAGCTGGCGCGCCGCCTCGTTGCCCAGCAGCTCGATGCTCTCCCGCAGCGCGTACTTCAGGTCCTCGGACACGCCGTAGGCATGCTTGTGGGCGCGCTCCTCCAGCGCCTCGTGCAGGCTGGACTGCGTGGCCCCGTCAGGGTCGACCAGGAAGGAATCTCGGTGCAGCAGGGCAGCCGTCGCACGCAGCGTGTCGCTCTCGCGCCGGCGCAGGATCTCCGCCCAGTCGAAGCGCAGCAGCCGCCCCTGGCCGAACTTTGTGCGGTCCAGCAGCAACCATTGCTGCACGCCCGCCAGGATGATCCAGCGCGGCGCATCGTCGCGCACGAACACCGCGCCCGCCAGCAGGGCCTGCCAGTCCTCGCCGCGCATCGCCTTGGGCAGCGGGATGGTGTCGTTGCCGGACAGTTGCGCGGGGTGCACCGCAAGCGTAAGCGGGTCGGTGTCCGGCGCCTCGTCCAGCGGCACCGCTTCGAGCAGCCACAGCAACGGTTTGCCGGCCGTATCGACGAGTTCGGCCAGCAGCGGCAGCACCAGGTCGTCGTCGATGGGATGTGCCACGGGTGCCCATGGCAGGTCGAGCGCGTCGGCCAGCGCGCGGGTCCAGCCGCGTTGCGCGGCGATGCGCTCGGACGTGCCGGCGGTGCGTGCCAGCTCGTCGAGCACGTCGGACAGGGCGTTGCGCAGATCGCGCAGGGCCAGGTCCGGGGTGGTGGTGGACGGGGGGTCGTCGGCGATCGATGTCGGCTCGCCACCCGCGGCCAAGACGATCTCGGTGGATGCCACTTCGGCGCGCGCCTTCCAGCGCGCGACCGTGTCGCCGATGTCCTTGGCGAAGACCTCGGCCAGGTAGTGGTCGGAGTAGAAGCCGTTGTCGTTGATGAGGCCGGCGAGGCTCATGGGTGCTCTCCGGGAGTGCGGTAGGCCTGCTGGGGGTCGTTGGGCGTGTCGGGCCGGGTCATGGCGATGCGGCCAGCCTTCAGCAAGGGTCGCAGGTAGCTGTGGCGTACCGTCTCGACCTCGCGCCTGAGCAATCGCGCCAGTTCCTCGGCCCGGTAGTCGCGGTGCCGGCAGAGGGCGACGACGATGTCGCGGATCTCCTCTGGTGGATGGCGTTGCCCGATGCCACCTATTCGGGCAGCCAGCGCGCCGGAGAGTTCGTCCAGCAGCGCTTCCCGTTCATCGTGCTGCGACATGTCGAGGGCGTCGGAGCGATCGCGGGGGTCACCGGCTAGGCCGTCCAGGTTACTGAATAAGCCCTTCTGCTTACTGGATAAGGGGTCGGGGTTACTGGATAAGCCCCTCCGCTCCGCTGACATCGCCCGCTCAACCTCGACCATCCTGGCACTCGGTCCGTACCAGGTCGCCGACCCGCGACCGTGCTGTTCGAGCAGCCCGGCATCGCGCAGCCGGACCAGGCCCTGACTGGCCGTCAGAGTGTCCACCTTGTTGATATCCCGCCACGTGGCATTGTCCATCGCGCCCGCCTCGCGGGTCACGATCAGGGCCCGCGCATCGGCATCGGACAGGTTCAGATCCTTGAATCGAGCCAGCCAGTCCAGGTCCTCCGGTCCAAGGAAGTGGTGGAAGAACAGACGCACGACGAACTGCTCCTGCCGGCGGTCGGATTCGAACAGCGGGGGCGTCAGCCCGGATTGCTCGCACATTCGACGCATCACACGCACGCCGCTGCCCTTGGTCTCGGCGAAGCGGGTGTCGTACAGCGCAGCGGCGATCTTGGGGTTGCGCAGCAGGGAACCGGGTTCGCCCAAGTTGCCCGGTGACTTCAGCGAGTGGCCCGGATTGCGGATCTCCAACCGGTTGCTGAAGCGGATAATCTGTATCGGTGCGTGGGCACGGTAACTGCGGTGCATCAACGCGTTGACCACCGCTTCCCGGATGACGCGCCGGGGCACCACTGGCGTGTCCTTGCGCTGCAGGTCGCCCTCCTCCAGCCCGAACGCCTTGGGCAGATCGTCCAGGATGGCGGTCGTTGCCCGTCGGATCAGCCGGAACAGGGGATCGCGAAGCTCGATGCTGTCGAAGCGACGCTCGGGGTCCGGGATCCACTCGGTGCCGGGCACGCGGATGTAGTCGACCCGCATCACCGGAAAGCTGCGGCGCAATGCCACGGACGTGCCCAGCAACAGCATTCCGGCGACGGTCGGCTGCGCACCTCCGCCGTCGCCGGGGCGCACCGCCCCCAACGCCTGCATCAGCTCGCCGTCCGACCATTGCAGCTCCTCGGCGTCCGGATTCACCTCGCGCCGCGAGCGGCGATAGTCCTCGATGGCCTCGTCGGACAGGTCGGCCAAGGTGGCATCCGGCACCACGGCGGCATCGAAGCTCTCCTGTTGGCGACCCTGGTACAGCACCAGCAGATCGTCCTCGGTGCAGCGCTGATCGGTGCTGCCGATGCGCCGGAACGCACCGTTCGGCAGGCCCTTGGCACTCAGGTACACCGGCTTGTCCTGCGGCGGCGCCTCGGGCACGAACACCACGATCACCGGTTTGCCCTGCACCGCCTCCGTCTGGATGTCCAGCCGCAGGGGACGATTGAACATGTTGGCCGCCTGACTGGCGAGATCCGCGCTGACCTTGTCAGGTTGCTTCAGCCCCTCGATCTCGTAGCAGGGCAGCAGCGCCAGATCGTCGCGCACGGCACCGAGGAACAACCAGCCGCCGCCCAGACCGGGCTCGTTGGCAAAGGCGCAGACGGACTCCATCAGCGACTTGCCGACCTCGCTGGCGGTCTTCGCCTCGATGCGCTCGTTCTCGTCGAGCAAGTTCAGGCGCTCGAGCAGGTCGTGCGCCGACCTTCGCTCAGTGTTCACCTTGCATCGGCTCATCCGACGACTCGGCGTCCACAGGTGTCCCGGGCGCCTCGCCCACGTCCCCGGTGATCACCGCCAGGATCTGCATGTACGGCTCGTCCTCGGTCTCGATGTTGTCGCGCAGCCAGCGCTCGTACTCCTGGAAGTGCTCGTCGATGCCGCGCTGGCGCTCGGCCCGCGTGCGCGCCTTGCGGCTCTCCACCGCACGGCTGCCGCCGAGTTCCAGTTCCAGCTGCTGCACGTGCTTGGCGCGCTGTTCGGCCAGACGCGCCAGCTCCTCGTCCAGCAGCGGACGACGACGAGCTAGCTCCTCGTCGCGGGCGCGTTGCAGGTGGCTGCGCAGGTGCTCGACCACGGCTGGCAGGTGCGCCTCTAGCAGGGTGCCATCGCGCGACTCCATGCGGTTGGGCAGCGGCGTGCCGTCGATGGCAAGCTCTTCGAGCAGGTCCACCAGCGGTTTCAGGTCCGCGATGTGCCCGTCGACGATGCGCACCGCGACGTGGTCCTGGATCAGCGCCTGACCGCGTCGGTTCGGAAAGCCGCCATGCGCCAGGTACCAGTGCTCGCCCTTGGCAAGCGTTCCGGGCAGGCGCATGACGGGTGCTGCGTGCCGGCCGAACGCGTCGCTGACGCGGGTGCGCAGCCAGTCCATGACCGGGTGCTGCGGCCACAGGAACTGCAGGTGACCGAAGCTGCCGTCCTCGGCATCGCGCGCCTCACGCATGTCCTCGAAGATGCGCGCGGTGTCGTCGGTCAGCTCGAACGCCAGGTTCTCGGGAATGGCCTCTCTCGGCAGCCGTTCGGCGATCGTCTGCAGGTCGGCAGGCGCCGTGGTGATGCGCACCAGCGCATCCTCGTTCGACCAGACCAGCTGACCGTCGCCCGCCAGCCAGTCCAGCCCCGCGGTCAGGAAGCTTCTCGCGTCCGGGTACACCGCACGGGCATCGACGGTGCGTTCGGGCAGGTCGGCGCGCTCGGTGGGCGGGCGCTGCGGGTCGAAGCGCATCAGGGTGTCCTGGCGCTGCGAGGCGGGAGCGTCCGTCTCGCCGCGTGCCAGCTGCGCCATGATCGCCTCGAAGTCCAGCGGGTCGGCGGTAGCGGCATCGTCCCCTTGCGCATCGAGCTCGAACTGGGTGGCGGTGTCCGCCTCCTGTGCCTCGATCGTGTCGCCGGACTGGAACTCGCTCGGGTCGCCCAGGTTGCGGCTGGCCACCTCGTCCTTCCGGATCAGAATCGCCAGCACGCGCTGGTCGCCCCTGACAGCGGGATCGGCTGCTTCGGATAACAGGTAGTGGATCTGCGGTGCGGTCGTCTGGCCGTAGCGGTCCACCCGGCCGTTCCTCTGCTGGAACACCATCAGCGACCACGGGATGTCGAAGTGGATCAGCCGGTGGCTGCAGTGGTGCAGGTTCAGGCCCTCCGAGGCGACGTCGGAGCACAGCAGCAGGCGCAACGGGCCATCGGCACGGTTGAACGAGTTGACGATGTCAATCTGGTCGACGTCCTTGACCGCACCGTCCAGCCGGGCCACGGCTGCATTCTTTCCGGTGGTCTTCAGGTTCAACGCCTTGGGCAGGTGCGCCTCCAACCAGTCGAGCGTCTTGACGCTCTCGGTGAACAGCACGATACGGTCGGTGGGCGTCGTGGCGTCCCAGCCGATGCCGGCGTCGGTTCCGTCACAGGACCCGTTTCGGGTGCCACCCTTGCTACCCAGCAGGTTGAGCAGCAGGCCGTACTTGCTGAACGTGATGTCATCTATCGCCGCCACCGCCAGGCGGATGCCGTCGAGCACCTGAGTGTCGTGCGCCATGTCCGACATGGCGGCCGCATCGCCCTTGCCGGACGCTCGGCGCTTGTCCAGCTCAGCCAGCCGTTTACCCACCGAGGACAGGCAGGCCGCCGGGCTGGACAGCAGTGCCTTCTCCAGCGTGGTGCGGAACAGCTGCCCGGTACCGCCGCCGCCCTTGAGGGTGCGGAAGGTGGCGTGACGCACCTGAGCGAACGCCTCGTTCTCGGCATCACTCGCCGCCACGGTGTGGGCGTGCACGCTGCGCTCGGGCAGGCGGGTCTGCATCTGCGCGGCCACGTCGCGGCGCAGGCGCCGGATCACCAGGCCGCGGTCGGCGAACGCCTCGCGCTCGTAGTCCGACGGGTTGGCAATGGCGGTCGGGTCCAGCATCTCGATCAGGCTGGCGAACGATTCAGCACGGCCATCGTGTGGGGTGGCCGACAGCATGATCAGCGCATCGCAGCGGGTGCACAGCAGCTTGGCCAGCTTGTGACGCTGGCTCTGCCCGGAGCGACGCGCCACGTTGTGCGCCTCGTCGATCACCACGATGTCCCAGCGGCATTGCTCCAGGTGCTGACGGTAGTCCAAGCTCTGCTTCAACGTGTCGATCGAGATGATCGCCCGCTCCACGTGATGGAACGGGTTGTGGTTGGTCGGGATGGTGCGCGCGATGCGCTGCAGGCCGACCGAGTCCAGGCGCGTCAGCGGCACGGTGAAGCGCTGCCAGAACTCGCGCTGCAGTTGGCCGAGCATCGACTTCACGCCCAGCACCAGGATGCGCTTGCCGCGCCCGCGCCGGATCAGCTCGGAGACCAGGATGCCGGCCGCCAGCGTCTTGCCCAGGCCCACCGCGTCCGCGATCAGGATGCGCGGCCGGGTCTGCTGCAGCGCCTGCAGGGCAGGATCGAGCTGGTAGGGCAGCGTGTCCATCGCGGCCAAGTGGCCCAGGTACACGCGCCCGTCGGCAGGGGGCGTGCACTCCAGCAGCGCGTGGATGCGCAGCAGGGTCGCCGCGTAGCCGCGTGACGGGTCGTCGACCAGGGCGGTACCCTCGGGTTCCAGGATGCGCAGGCCCTCGGCCTCGCCTTCGCGTTCCAGGGCGGTCAGAAAGGCACCGGGACGACCGCGCACCAGACCGCTCTGGCCGGTGCAGGTCAACAGGCGACCGCCATGGCTGGGGACATCGACCTTGTCGATGCACCACTCGGCGTCGCGCAGCTCGACGCGCATGCCGGGGACGTACCGAGTGGCTTCTTGCCGCATGGGTGGTCGTGAAGGGTATGGCGAGCCGTCGAGCCTAGAGGGATCTGTCGACGGTGTCACACCCGCTCGCGACACACCGTCAACCATCCTGCCCGGAATCCAGCAACGCTTCCTCCAGGTGCATCACTCTGGGCCAACCTGCCACCACAGCCAATCTCTGCTCATCCTGCGTCAGCACCACGCCTTCCTCCGATTCCGGCCAGGCGAGGCCGATGGTCACGACGACCGCGCCGGTACCGTCGGTCAGGTCCAGCCCGGGCTCGGGAGGGGCGTAGCCCTGACGCTCGTAGATGTCGAGCAGGCCGAGGTAGGCCGAATCGGCCAGTGCCCTGGCCTGCTTCCAGGTCAACGCCGAAGGCGTCACAACGGCAGCCCTGCGCCGGCGTACGATCGATGTCATCTGGGGTCGCGACACCACGATGGGCTCGGATCGGGGAGCCTTCCTTCGACAGTCCAAGCACAACGCGATCAGAACGCCCTCGCCGTTCGACGCATTTTGGGTCGATCTCACAGCGGACAGCAGCGACGCCTCGTCCGCGAAGTCGGCGTGACAGCGCGCGCACTCGAACTCGACCTTGCCGCAGTGCACGTCCGAAACCGGAGCAGGTACCGATTGCTCGCCGGCGCCTTCTGGGGCAATGGTCGATCGCATGGGCATGTGATCGAACAGCGTGCTGTAGGTGGCGAAGAACGCCGGGAGCCCGAAGCCCAGGAAGACGTTCGTGCTGTCGGTACGGTAGGCCCGGTAGTTCAGGAACCGCAGGCAGTTCTTGCAGACATCGAGCGCCCCGCGAGCCGTGCGCGCGCCACGGTGATCACCATCGCGGAGGTCGAACTCGCCCGACACGTCGTTGGTCGCGACGTAGCGCTCGAAGCGGTTCTGCCGCTTCATCTTCCGCAGCGTAGAACAGTGGGCGACGTGATACCGCTTCCCGATGGAGGAGTCGCGCAGGACGGCGTCGAGGTCCCGCGGTGTCTGGTCCCGGATGTAGAGCAGGATCTGCGCGCCCTGGTACCCGAGCAGGCCACCGTGGGCGCGCGAATCATCGAGCTCGTCGATGTCGATCTCGATGCCCTGGCGCAGGGCGTCGTCGAGCCTGGGAAGGTCGGCCGGAGCAAGGGAGAAATCGATGGGGACCCGGGTGGAAGTACCCATGCGGGCAACGCTTTGCTCCAGCGCGTCCCAGATCGACCGGTCCGCCATCAGTTGTCGAGGATCCGCTTGATCTCGATGTCGGAATTCGTCACGACACGGAAGTTGACCCGGCGCGATCGATCGGTATCCTCGCGTCCTGCGGCATCGTTGATAGGCCTGGAGGACGACAGGCCGACCGCCGCTATGGAGCGCTTCATCCAGTCCCGGTCACCCGCGACGTCCGGCATGCGGTACACGTAGTCCAGCACCGCTCGCGTTCGGCCCTGGGACAGCCTCATGTTCCGAAAGTAGGCATCGTCGACCGAGATGCCGACGTTCCACCGACTACTGGTGTGCCCCTCTATCCGGACCTCCTCGATCTTCTCGCGGTACGGCTCCAGTACGCGCATGTAGCGCGGAAAGAAGTCATCTAGAATGCGGGCATACCGGCCGGAGAGCGTGGTGGACCCGCGACCGAACAGCACGTCGGGCGACTCGAAGGTGAAGCTCAACGTCTCGCTATCGATACGTGCCTCCCATGCCGGCAAGTCCGCCGCGAACTCGTCCGTGAGCGCGTCGTACAACCTTGTCTGGGTCTCCTGATAGGAGACGGCGATCTCGCGGATGCGATCCCGCTCCACCAGCGCGTATCGCATCATCGACACCGACAGGAACAGGAACACCATCATCAGTCCGGCCATGAGGTCCGACACCGGCAGCCACTGGGCCTGATCCGCCTCGTCTTCGGAATCAACCCTACGCGCCAGTCCGTCGTTCATCGGGAACCATCGGCACGCTTGTCGACAACGCGTCCCATGGCCTCGACCAGGGCGCTGTAGTCCTCGGTGAATCGTCCGGTGACCTTCAGCAACGCATTGCTCATGGTCCTCATCTCGTCCAGCGAGAGTTCTCGACGCGTCTCGGCCATGTTCTGGAACTCTTTCGAGATCAGCGCGGTAATTTGGCTCTGCGACTCCGCGAACGTCTTCTGCAGCGTTCCGCGCAGGCGATCGAAGGAGGCTGTGACCTCTTCATGCGTTCTTTGTGCGATCTCGCGTGCCTGCACGTTCACGCTGGCGGTGGCCTTCTGGTATTCGGTGACGGAACGCTCGATGGCCGACCGCATGGAGCCTGCCCCGGATTCGACACCTTGGGCCAACGATGCAGTCGCACCCGCCAGTTCCTCGACCGTCCGATCGACGATGGCCTTGATCTCGGGTACCGCCCTGACGGCGCTGTCGTGGACGTCGGCGAATGCGGACAGGTGCCTACCGAGCTCGTCGATCTGGTGCTGATTGACCGAGATGACCTCCCCGAGACGGTCCATGTGCACCGGGATCTTCCCAGACTCCTCACCGATCGCGGCCATTGCACGTTCGCTGTCCTGCAGCGCGCGCACACTGATGTCGTACTGCGCCCGCATGTCGTCGAGCTGGTCACGGTAGTTGTCCTGCCACTCGAGAAGCCGCCCCACCGCGGCGTTCAGCTCCTGGAAGTTCTTGCCGAACTGCTCGCTCAGGCGCTCGTTGAACTCCCTGATCACCCCTTCAAGCGCCTTGACGATCTCCTCACCGGCAGATTGCGACAGCAGGTCCTCGAAGGTTTCCAGCCGCGCTGACACGACCTTCGCGTGACCCTCGGAGCCCTGCTTCCAGGCGACTGCCGTCTCGCCGAGGTCCGTGATCAACTTCTCGCGCCGCACGTTCGACTCCAGGGCGTGGCGAGCGACCAGAAGCGATTCCGTACCGCGCTCGTTCGCCGTTTCCTGCCACGCAGTGATGCTCTCCCCGAGCTCCTTCAGCAACGCCTCGCGTCTTGCGAAAGATTTTTGTCGCGCCTCCTCCCCGACCTGGGTTGTAGATCGGAGCCGAGCCAACTGCCAGGCGAGGCCATCGACCGATTCCGGATCGGCAAGTGCCGTGGCACAGCGCTCCGTGGTCAGCATCAACCCGTCGAGTTTCGTGGTGCAAGAACGCTCGAACGAACCGAGCAATTCCAGAATCTTGGCCACCGTTTCCTCGTGCAGGTCAAGCTGCTCGGCGTGTCTGGCTGCCGCCCTGTCTTCCAGCTTGCGATGAAGCTCGACGAATCGATCGAACAACGGTCTTTCAGATTGTCCCTTGACGACGTCGAGCAGCGCGGCCTGATCGGCCGTCTGACGACGCTGGAGGCTGTAGAGATCGTCGATGGTTGCCGCGGATTCCGCAACATGACCCGTGCTTGGCGGAGCGAGCAAGGGAAGGCTCACGAGGACCTTGTAGAGAATCGAGAGCCCCATCCCGACCAGGCTGGAGATGAAGGCTGTCTTGAGTCCTTCGAGGAGCAGGCTGATGCTGCGATCGATGTTGTCGATCGTGGAATCGAAATCGAGCAGTCCGGTGACGACGCCGGTGAAGGTTCCGAGGATCCCAAGAGAGGTCAGGAGCGTCGGAGCGTAGCGCGTGAATGCCCTCCACCGTCCTGCCTTGTGCAGGACGAGTGCGGACAGGCACACGACCAACATCGTCGAGACGAAGATCTCGGTAAGAGACTCCGCTCCGATCGTGCCGAGCAGAGCCGTAATGAACGCAGAGAACATTGACAGCCATCCGCCGAGAGCGAAAGCGCGATCGGTGGGTCAGCGCTGAAAGGAATAGTATGCCGGCGCGGGTTGACTACAGTGCCTCGTCGGCACGTTTACCTTCCCCCTTCAGGCACTGTCTGGGAAATGTATTCCGCATTAGAAACTCGAGATCGATATACAGGTTGCTCTGCGCGCCGAACGTCGACACCTGCAATCAGCTTGCTTAGTCGGCTCGCAGGGAACGCAAGTCCGGTGTTCTCACTCCGGCGGCGGCTGAACGGCCATGTCCGCGTTGCATCAACCGGTTGAACCTGCAGGCATACAGGTTCAAATTAGCGCCACGAGCAGCCGAGAGCGCCCGAACAGCAAGAATACGTCTGGAGCACGCTCGGGAACAGGCAAGAAAAAGGCCGCACAAGGCGGCCCCGGGCACAGCGGATCACGGCGAAATGGTGGGGCGTGCTGGGCTCGAACCAGCGACCAATTGATTAAAAGTCAACTGCTCTACCAACTGAGCTAACGCCCCGCCGATCGACCGCGCCGCCTGACGCTGAGCGTCCAGGCGAGCGCGGATTCTAGCGCAAGATGATCGTCCGCGTCAGCGTTCCCGTCACGTCTCAGACACCTTCCCGATCCATCTTCTGCAGGCGCTTGCGCGCCAGCACGCCGGCCGAGCGTCCCTGGAAGTTGTCGCGTACCGCCTCGAGCACCGCGCGGGCCCGGGCGAACTCGCTCTGCTCGTACAGCGAGAAGCCGATCTTGAGCTGCGCATCGGGCACCTTGGTACTGGTCGGAAAGGATTCGGTGACCATGCGGAAGTTCTCGATGGCGTCGTCGAAGCGGCGTTCGGCGTACATCGCCTCGCCCTTCCAGTACCAGGCGTTGAACGAGTACGGCCCGTCCGGGTACTCCTCCAGGAAGGCATCGAAATCGGCGACCGCTGCGCTGTTGTCACCGCGCGCCAGCAGGTCGTAGGCGCGGGTGTAGGCCGCCTTCTCGGCCTGGGTGGCATTGGTGCGCACCTCGATCGGCTGATTGCCACCTGCCTCGCCGGCGCGTGAACGAGACGTCACGAAGCGCCCCGGCGAGGCGCCGGCCGTCTTGTCGGCACCCGCGCCGTCGGGACGGGCGGTCTCGTCCAGGCTACCCGCTCCCAGCGACAGCTCGTCCAGGCCGCCCTCGAATCCGGGCAGGGGCAGTCCGTCCGGGCCGAGCGGCACGGCCGTGGCGGCTCGCCGGTCGGCCTCCTCGCGCGCCTCCTCCAGCTCGGTCAGCCGCTGATCGGTGTCGTCGTACAGGTCGGAGCTTCGCTGGCTCAGCCGCCGGTTCTCGTTGTCCAGGCGCTCCATCTCGCCGCGCAACTCGCGCAGCTCGCGCTGCAAGCCGTCGATGCGTTGCAGCTGGTCCAGCAACGACTGGTCCAGCACCCGTTCGATGCGGGAAAGCCGCGAATCGAGGGTATCGAGCGTCGGTCGCTCCTGCGCGAACGCCGGGCCGGGCGCCAAGCTCGCGATCGCGGCTCCCAGGATGACGGTCAGGACGAACGGCAGTCGTGGCGGTGGCATGTTCGGCGGCTCCGTCGACGTGCTCAGTTGGGCACGGTGCTCTCGTAGATGATGTTGACCCGGCGATTCAGCGCCCAGGCCTCGTTGTTGTGCGCCTCGTCCACCGGCAACTCCTCGCCGTAGCTGACGGTGCGCACCTGCCCCGGGTTCACGCCCTGCAGCTGGAGCATGCGCGCGACCGATTGGGCGCGACGCTCGCCCAGCGCGATGTTGTATTCGCGCGTGCCACGCTCGTCGGTGTGGCCCTCCAGTCGCACGCGGCTGTCCGTCGACTGCGCCAGGAAGCGACCGTGCTGGGCCACGATGTCGAGGAACTCGGCGCGCAGCTCGGAGGTGTCGTAGTCGAAGTAGATGACGCGATCCTGCGGCGCACGTCCGGTCTCGGCCGCGTTGTCCAGCGCCAGCCCTTCCTGCGGGCCGTCGATGGTCACCGGCGTGACACTCGGGCCGGCGTTCTCGGCCGGCGGCTCGAGCGCCTCGCCACGCCGATCGCCGGACCCGGCGCAGGCCGCCAGCGTCAGGCTGGCCAACACCAGCATCGGCACCGAGCGCCGTATGTGTCGCGGGATGTTCATGAAGACCTCGAAGTTGCAAGTGGGACGGGGCTGTGCCCGATGACGTTCGTGCCGGGCAGCCCGGGCGCGGTGCAGGGGACCTATCGGGTATAGGGCGACCACGCCGGCTCGCGCACGTTGCTGCCATCGTCCAGCGTCAGGCTCTGCACCACCGAGCCATCGAGCGAGACGGCACCCAGGGCGCCGCGCCCGTCGCGTTCGGTCGCGTACAGGATCATCTGCCCGTTCGGCGAAAAGCTCGGCGACTCGTCCAAGGTGCCCTGCGTCAGCGTCTGGAACAGTCCGGACGAGCGGTCGATGGCGGCGATCTGGAAGCCGGTGTCGCTGCCGTGCACGAACGCCACCGTGCTGCCGTCGGGCGACACCGTGGGGTCGGCGTTGTAGTTTCCTTCGAACGTCAATCGGCTGGCCCGACCACCCGCCGCGTCCACCTCGTACAGCTGCGGACCGCCGCTGCGATCCGAGGTGTAGATCAGCGTGGTGTCGTCGACCCAGACCGGCTCGGTGTCGATCGCGCTGCCATCGGTGATGCGGCGCAGGTTGCCGCCGTCCACGTCCAGCACGTAGATGTCCAGGCTGCCCTCGAACGACAGCGCCACCGCCAGCCGGCGACCATCGGGTGAAAAGCTCGGTGCGCCGTTGATGCCCTCTCGCGACAGGATCTTCTCGCGGCTGCCCTGGCTGCGATTCTGCACGTAGATCGCCGAGTTGTAGCGTCCCTCGAACGAGACGTAGGCGATATTGACGCCGTTCGGCCCCCAAGCCGGCGACAGGATGGGGTAGGGCGAAGCCAGCATCGTCTGGGAGTTCAGTCCGTCGGCGTCGGCCAGCTGCAGCTCGTAGCGCCGGTCCCCGACCTGCCCCGCCACCGAGACGAAGGCGATCTGCGTGTTGAAGGCACCGCTGATCCCCAGGATCGCCTCGTACACCTCGTCGGCGATCTGGTGCGCGGCGCTCCTGACGGTCTGATCGGTGACTTGGAAGCTGAAGCCGGTCATCAAGCTCTGCTGCAACACGTCGAATAGCTGGAACTCGACCACGTAACCCTCGTCGGCGGGTCGCGTGCCGCCGACCAGCAGGAAGTCGGCGCCGGTCAGGCGCCAGTCGGCGTAACGCGGCACATCGCCGCTGACCGGGCTGGAGACCAGGTCCTCGCGGTTGAGCGGGGCGAAGTTGCCGCTGCGCTGCAGGTCGGCGGCGACGATGGCGGCGATGTCCCCCGGCGCCTCGCCCTCGCCGGACCAGCCGAACGGCACCACCGCGATCGGGATGGCGTTGTCGGCACCTCGGGTGATCTCGATCTCGATCACCGCCCGCGCGGTGCCGGGCAGCCACAGCATCACCAGGGCGAGCGCTGCGCACAGCGAGACGGCCGCGCGCACGCGCCAGCCGCCACGCGGGGCGAGTGGTCGATCGAACGGGGGGCTGATCATCACGGTTGCGGGCATCTGTGTGGCGTGGTCGCGGGGTCGGCCGGGGTCAGCTGGTCCTGAAGTAGAAACGGACCTGTCGATCGAACAGTGCGGGATCGGGCACGGGCGGTAAAGGTGAAGATGCCCACACCGCGCGGGCAACCGAACTCTCCAGTGCCGCGTTACCGCCGCGACACGATTCCACCTCGACGTCCAGCACCTTGCCGTCGATGGCCTGGCGCACCTCGACCACGCACTCCACCTGGCTGGCGTCGATGCCCGAGGGCGGCTGCCAGCGGCGCTCGACGCTCTGCCGGAGCGAGGTGTAGTACAGCTGCTTCAGCCGGTCCAGCTCGGCCCTACGCTGGCGAAGCGCCTGTTGCCGCTGCCCGGCGGCGCGCAACCGCTCCGCTTCCAGCGCGGCACGCTCTTCCTCTTCGCGCGCGCGCTGCTCGGCCTCCTGGCGGGCCTTTTCCTCGGCCGCCTCGCGTTCGGCCTCACGTTGCGCCGCAGCCGCGGCCTCGCGGGCGGCTTCCTGTTCGGCCGCCGCGCGTTGCGCCGCCGCCTCGGCCTTGCGCACCCGCTCGGCCTCCTGCGCGCGACGGCTCTCGGCCTCGGCCTCCTGCCTGACGCGCTGCGCTTCGGCCTCGGCCGCACGAGCCTCTTGCTGGGCCTGCTCGCGCGCCAGGCGTTCCTGCTCGGCGGCAGCGGCGGCCGCCGCGGCGCGTTCCCGTTCCTGCTCGGCCTCGACCCGGGCGGCTTCCGCCTCGGCCTGCGCGGCCGCTTCGGCCTCGCGGGCAATCCGCGCCTCCTCGGCCTGCGCCGCTTCCTGCGCCGCTCGGCGCCGGCGTTCCAGCTCGGCCGCCTGCTCCTCCGCTTTGCGCTTGGCCTCCAGCGCCGCTTCGCGCTCGCGCTCGGCGGCGCGCGCCTGCTCCTCGCTGCGCGCACGCTGCACGTCCGCCTCGGCGCGTTCGCGGGCCGCCTGCTCGGCCTCGGCCTGCAGCCGGCGATTGCGTTCCTCGTTCTCGCGCCGTTCGGCCGCGAGGCGCTCGCGTTCGGCATCCGCCTCGCGGCGGGCCGATTCGATCTTCTCGGTTTCCAGGCGCACCCGTTCCTGGGCCTCGCTGATGCGCTCCTGCTCGCGCTCGCGCTCCACGCGCAGCCGTTCCAGCTCCGCTTCGCGCTCGGCCAGCTGGCGCTCGCTCAGACTGGCTTCCTGTTCTCGCAGGGCCTGCGCCTGGTTCTGCTCGGCCTGCAGACGCGCTTGCTGCTGTTCGCGCAAGCGCTCCAGCTCGGTGGCCTCGCTCTGCAACTGCTCGATACGCGCTCGCTCCTGCTCCGAGGCCTCGCGCTGCTGCTCGGTCAGCTGCTCGGCCTCGGCCAGCTCGCTCTGGGCGGCGCTGCGCGCCTGCTCAAGCGCGTCCAAGGTGTCCTGCAGGGCAGCCTGCTCGTCGGCGACGCGCTGCGCTTCGGCTTGCTCGAGATCCTCCAGGCGCTGCATCTCGGCCTGGATGTCGGCTTCGCTGACCGCCACCGCCTGGATCGGCGCGCCCTCGTCCGGCTGCAGGCCGGCCTGCTCGGCGCGACCGCTGAGCTGCACCACCAGTGCCGCCACGATGCCCGCGTGCAGCACCACCGACAGCACGATGGCAAGCGGATAGCGCTTGAGGATGGCAAGCATCGGCGGGACGCCTCAGCGCGGCTCGGAGATCAGGCCGATCTCGGGCGCGCCCGAGATCTGCAGCGTGACCATGGCCTGCATGATCGCGCCGTAATCCACGCTGGTGTCGCCGGCCACCAGCACCCGTCGACCGGGGCTGCGCCGCATCACGGCGCTGGCCAGCCGCTGGATCTCCTCGCGCGACTTGGCGGTGTCCGGCTCCTCGCCGATGTTCAGGTACCACTCGCCAGCCGAATCGACCGACAGGATCAGCGGCTCCTCGCTGTCGCCGTTGTCGGCGATGGGCGTGGCATTGGCATCGGGCAGGTCGATCTCCACGCCGGTCTGCAGCAGCGGGGCGGTGATCATGAAGATCACCAGCAACACCAGCATGACGTCGATGTAGGGCACGACGTTGATCTCGGCGACCTGCCGGCGCGGGCGGCGGTTGCGCGGGGGTTGCAGCCTGGCCATGCGTCAGGTGCGACCGCAGGTGCGACCGCAGGCGCGGCCGCACTGCCGATCGGGGCGGAACAGCGCTGCGTCACTCACGGCTCGGCGTCCTGCGAGCCACGGCGGATGGCCTGGCGCTGCAGCACGGTGGCGAACTCCTCGGAGAAGTTCTCGTAGCGGCTCATCAACCGATCCACCTCGGTGGCGAAACGGTTGTAGAAGATCACCGCGGGAATGGCGGCGAACAGCCCGATGGCGGTGGCGATCAGCGCCTCGGCGATGCCGGGGGCCACCATGGCAAGCGTTGCCTGCTGCACGTTGCCCAGCGCGGTGAACGAATTCATGATGCCCCACACCGTGCCGAACAGTCCGATGTAGGGACTGATCGAGCCGACGGTTGCCAGGAACGGCAGGTGCTGCTCGATGATGTCGCCCTCGCGCGAGACCGCGATGCGCATCGCGCGTCCCGAGCCATCCATGATGATCTCGTCGTTGACGGTCTTTCGCCGCAGGCGTCCGAACTCGCTGAAGCCGGCCTCGAAGATGCGCTCCAGGCCGGTCAAGGTGCCGCGTCGCATGGTCAGCTGCGAGTAGGTCCCGGAGATGTCCGAGGAGCCCCAGAAGTCGTGCTCGAAGTCTTCGGCGTCCTGGCGCGCACGGCGCAGCTGCAGCGACTTGCCCAGGATCAATGCCCAGGACACGATCGAGGCCAACGCCAGGATGATCATCACGCCCTGCACCACCGGACTGGCATCGAGCACCAGTTGCAGCAGCGACATGTCCGCCTTCATGCTCGATCCTCCGTTGCACCGTGCGCCCCGCTCAGCACGCTCACGATCTCGCCCGGCAGGCGCACGGGCGTCAGGCGGTCGGCATCGATGCAGGCCAGCGTCACGCAGGCGTCCACCAGGCGTTCATCGCCGCGAAAGATCGGTTGCTCGCACTCCAGGCTGGCTCGCTTGATTCGGGTCATGTGGGCATGCACGGTCAGTACGTCGTCGAGGCGGGCCGGTCGACGGTAGTCGACTCGCACGGCACGCACCACGAACAGGCGACGGTGCCGGTGTTGCCACTCGACAAGGTCGATGCCGGCCTGTCGCAGCGCCTCGGTCCGCGCGCGTTCCATGTAGCGCAGGTAGTTAGCGTAGAACACGACGCCGCCGGCATCCGTGTCTTCGATGTAGACACGAACGCTCGTCGATTGATCCCGCATGCTGCGATTATCGCAGACGATCGGCGGAATGACAGGCCGGTGTGACCGGCATCACCCCAGGGCGGGCCGGCACGGGCGCCGCGGCGGTGCGCGGTGACGGCTATCCGTCACCGATGCGCGCGTTTCAGCCGCCGCCTGCCTCGGCAGGATCGTCGGGCAGCCCTTCGCGCGGGCGCTCCGGCACGTTCAGTCCGAAGTGACGGTAGGCGTGGGCGGTGGCCACCCGCCCACGCGGGGTGCGCATCAGCAAGCCCTGCTGGATCAGATAGGGCTCCACCACCTCCTCCAGCGTGCCGGTCTCCTCGGAGATCGCCGCCCCCAGGTTGTCGATACCGACCGGTCCACCGTCGAACTTCTCGATGATGGCGGTCAGCAGGCGCCGGTCCATGGTGTCCAGCCCGAGCACATCGACCTTCAACAGGTTCAGCGCCGCGTCGGCCACCTCGTCCGCGATCAGCCCGTCGGCGCGGATCTCGGCAAAATCGCGCACCCGGCGCAGCAACCGGTTGGCGATGCGCGGCGTGCCGCGCGAGCGGCGGGCGATCTGGGTGGCACCACCGGCATCGATGCGCGCCTCCAGCAGCGCCGCCGAGCGCGTGACGATGCGCGAAAGGTCCGCGGTCGCGTAGAAGTCCAGGCGCTGCACGATGCCGAAGCGGTCGCGCAAGGGGGCTGTCAGCAGCCCGGCGCGGGTGGTCGCCCCGATCAACGTGAATGGCGGCAGGTCGATCTTGAACGAGCGGGCGCTGGAACCCTCGCCGGTCATGATGTCGATCTGGTAGTCCTCCATCGCCGGGTACAGCACCTCCTCCACCAGTGCGCTCATGCGGTGGATCTCGTCGATGAACAGCACATCGTTCTTCTCCAGGCTGGTCAGGATCGCCGCCAGGTCGCCGGGGCGCTCCAGCACCGGCCCGGAGGTGTGCACGATGCGCACGTCCAGCTCGTTGGCGACGATATTGGCCAGCGTGGTCTTGCCCAGCCCGGGCGGGCCGAAGATCAGCAGGTGATCCAGCGCCTCCTCGCGCCGGCGCGCCGCCTCGATGAACAGCTCCATCTGTTCGGTGACCGCGGGCTGACCGCGGTAGTCGGCCAGTCGCTTGGGGCGCATGGCGCGCTCCTGGGCGTCCTCGGGGCGCTCGCCGCCGCCGATCAGTCTCGCTGGCTCATCGCTCATGATCGCCCCTACCTAGCCCGCCGCCAGCCGCAGCGCGGCACGAATCAGCGCCTCGACGCTCTGCCCGGGCGCCTCGGCACGGTCCAGCAGCCGCTTGGCCTCCGGACCCTTGTAGCCGAGCGATTCGAGCGCCTCGGCCGCCTGCGCGCGCACCCCGCCATCGGTGCCACCGGGCAGGTCGGGCGACAACCCGGGCAAGCTGCCCGCCCCCATCGCCGCGGCCCGGTCGCGCATCTCCACGATCAGCCGCTCGGCGGTCTTCTTGCCGATGCCGGGCACGCGCACCAGCGCCGACACATCATCACCGGCCACGCAGGCGATGAAGCCGTCCACGCTCATGCCCGACAGGATCGACAAGGCAACCTTGGCCCCCACGCCGCTGACCTTCAGCAGCGCTCGGAACAAGCTGCGCTCGGCCAGCGTGGCGAAGCCGTAGAGCAGCTGGGCATCCTCGCGCACCACCAGGTGCACGTGCAGCGCCAGCGCCTCGCCCGGTGCGGGCAAGGCGTAGAAGGTCGACATGGGGGCTTCGAGCTCGTAGCCCACGCCGGCCACGTCCAGCAGCAGCGCCGGGGGCGCCTTGTCCAGCAGCGTGCCGGACAGCCGGCCGATCATCGGCGCAGCCCCCGGCCGCGCGCGCGCCGGCGCACCGGCAGCCGCGAGATCGTGGCCGGATCGCCCCCCACGGTGCGGCCGCGCGAATGCGCGTGGCACAGCGCGATGGCCAGGCCGTCGGCGGCGTCCGCCTGCACCGTGCTGCCCAGTTCCAGCATGGCGCGCACCATGACCTGCACCTGCGCCTTGTCGGCTCCGCCGGATCCGGTGACCACCTGCTTGATCGCGCGCGGCGCGTACTCGGCCACCAGGATCGCCCGGCTGACCACCGCGGTGATCGCAGCCCCCCGCGCCTGACCGAGCTTCAACGCCGACATGGCGTTGTTGGACAGGAAGACCTGCTCGATGGCGACCTCGGCCGGGCGCCACTCGGCCACCACCTCGCCGATCGCGGCGTGGATGTGCCCCAACCGGTGCATGAAGGTCTCGCCCTCGACCCGGATGTGGCCGTGCGCCAGGTGGAAGCTTCGGATGCCGTCGGTCTCGATCACCCCGTAGCCGGTGATCACCGAGCCTGGATCGATGCCCATGACGCGGATGAGCGTGCCGCGGGTGGTCTGACTCATGGTGAAGGGCGGTGCCTGGGACCGAAGGCGCGAGGCGCCGGATCAGGAAGAATAGGCCGCATCGGGAATCTCGGCGTTGGACCACACGTTCTGCACATCGTCCAGGTCCTCCAGCGCATCGATCAGCTTCAACAGCTTCTCGCCCTGCTCCACGTCCAGCGAGACGTCGGTGGAGGAGCGCATCGTGACCTCGTCGTGCGCCGGCTGATGCCCGGCGGCGATCATCGTCTCCTTGACGTCGATGAAGCTGTCCTCGGTGGTGATGACCTCGAGCGAACCGTCCTCGCCGGCCAGCACGTCATCGGCACCGGCTTCCAGCGCCGCCTCCATGATCGCGTCCTCGTCGGCATCGTCCGGATAGGCGAGCACGCCCTGCTTCTCGAACAGGTAGCCGACCGAGCCCTGCGCACCGAGGTTGCCACCGAACTTGCTGAACGCGTGCTTGACGTCCGAGGCGGTGCGGTTGGGGTTGTCGGTCATGGTGTCGACCATGATGGCGACCCCGTTGGTGCCGTAGCCCTCGTAGCGATTCTCCAGGTAGGTGACGTCCTCCAGCTCGCCGGCGCCCTTCTTGATCGCCCGGTCGATGGTGTCGCGGGTCATGTTGCCGCCCAGCGCCTTGTCCACCGCCAGGCGCAGCCGGGGGTTCGAGCCGGGGTCCGAGCCGCCCATCTTGGCCGCAACCGTTATCTCGCGGATGAACTTGGTGAACAGCTTGCCGCGCTTGGCGTCCTGCTTGCCCTTGCGGTGCTGGATGTTGGCCCACTTGCTGTGACCGGCCATGCTGATGTGCTCGCGTGCGGTGAGGGCGGAGGCGCGCAGGCAACGACCGCCGGGTAGCTCGCCAGACTAAACCGGACCGGGCGGGCGGGCAATACCGGGCCGGTGGCCGTTCGCATCGGCTGATGCGTGCCGGGTGCGGGTCACTCGCGCGCGCCTTGCACGAAGGCCTCGACATGGCGCCAATTGAGCGCTGTCACCCCGTCCGACCACTGCCGGCGTGCACCATCGTGAACCACCGCCTTCGCAGCCAGCGGGGCCACGTTCGCATCGAAGCGGATCAGGCCCTGCTTGAACCGCGCGTGCAACGTGGCGGCGGACTTGATCTCCATGCCGACCAACGAGCCTTCCCGACGGAACAGCAGATCGAGCTCGAGCCCCCGGTGATCCCGGAAGAAATGCAGATCCGGCGCCTCGCCTCGATTCGCGCGCGCCTTCAACGCCTCCACCACCACCAGGTTCTCGAACAACGAGCCGATCAGCGGGTCTCTGCGCACCTGGGCCGAGTCGCGCAGACCGAGCAGCCAGGCCAACAAGCCAGGCTCGGTGAAATAGATCTTCGAGGTCTTGATCGCCCGCTTGCCGAAGTTCTCGAAGTACGGCGGCAACCTGAAGACGATGAACGAGGCTTCCAGTACCGACAACCACTCACCGATGGTCTTGCCGTCCACCCCGACATCGTTACCCAGCGACTGCAGGTTCACCAACTGCCCGACGCGTCCGGCCAACAGCTTCATGAACTTCTCGAACAGCGCAGCATCTTTCAACTGGATCAGCTGACGCACGTCGCGTTCCACGTAGGTGCGAAAGTAGTTCGCATAGGCGGTGGCGGGCCGTTGACCCGTGCCGTGCACTCGCGGCAGAAAGCCCTGTAACAGACAATCGCCCAGGTCGCCGGCCAGCAGGCCCGCCTCATCGAGCTCGCCTACGCTCGGGGGAAACAGCGTCAACAGCGCCGTACGGCCGGCGAGCGATTGCGAGATGCCAGCACGCAGTTCGAGCTGGTGCGACCCGGTCAGCACGAATCGCCCCGTGCCACCCTCCTCGTCCACCAAGGCCTGAACGTAGCTCAGCAACTCGGGCACTCGCTGGATCTCGTCGAGGATCACCGGCCCGGAATGCTCGGCGAGAAACGCGCGCGGGTCCTCGCGCGCGAATTCGCGCACATCGGGCAGCTCCAGATTCACGTAGCCGAGATCCGGCAGCCGATGGCGGACCAAGGTGGTCTTGCCTGCCTGGCGGGGGCCAAGCACGGTGACCACGGGATACTCCGCCAGCAACGTGTGGAGTTCGGGGGTCAGGCGTCGCTCGATCATGACCGTACAATCTCGGAGTTCAACTCCGACATTGTACAGGGCGAGTCAGGCAACGCCCGGCGCGCCGCGGGCGTCACCCGAACCCGAGCGCCTGCGCCACAGCATCGTCGAGAGATCCCCGGGCCGGTCCAGCGCCGCCGGGAAGTCCGGGTAGTCGATGCGGCGCTCGCCGCGCTGGAACGTGATCGTGCCGGCCGCCGGATCGCGCGCCACGATGTCCTCGCGGCGCACCTTGCCGACCGGGGTGTCCAGCACGAAGCGGGTGGCGTTGATCCAGGACGGGGTGGTGCGGTACAGCGTGTCGGCGATGCGCTCCACGCGCGCGAACGACAGCCTGAACGGCGCCGAGCCGACGATCGGTTCGGGCAGGAACACCGACAGGTTGCGCACCTGCAGCTCGTCCAGCAACGTGAGGTGCTCGGCCAGCAGTTCCGCGTGATCGTTGACGTGGCGCAGCAGCGGAAACTGGTTGTAGCAGCGGATGCCATCCGCGCGCAGCGTGGCGATCGTGGCGCGCACCGTCTCGCACACCTCGTAGGGGTGGGCGAAGTGAAATACCAGCCGCACCCCGGCCTCGGCCAGCAGGGCGCGCTTGGCCGGGTCGTCGAACACCGCCGGGGCGAACGCGGCGGTCTTGGTGTGCACCCGGATCGCTGTGACGCGCGGGTGCGCCACCAGCGGCTCCAGGATGCAGCGCAGCGCGCGGGTGGGCAACGTCATCGGATCCCCGCCGGACAGGATCACCTCGCGCGCGGCCGGATGCGCCTCCAGGTGCGCCAGCAGCTCGGCCACGGCGGCCTGCACCGCGCTCATGCCGCGTGCCTCCCAGCCGGCCAGCACGTCCTGGCGAAAACAGTACTGACAGTGCGCCGCACAGGTCGAGGTCGGCATGAACAGCACCCGATCGGCGTACTTGTGCACGATCGCACCGGACGCCGAGGCGGGCGGCATGTTGTCCCGATCATCGACCCAGTCGCGCACCTCGCCCGGGGCACGCAGCGTGAGCCGCTCGCGCGTGGGGTGCACCATGCGGTGCAGCGGCCCTTCCGTGTGCCCCAGTGCGGCGACCTCCTCGGCGACCTTGCGCCGAAAGAACGGCGTCAGCTTGACCGGCAGCAGACGCTCGTCGCGGGCCAGCTTCGCGAAGCGCGCATCCAGCAGCGGCTGTTCGGCGGGGGCGGTCGGCGGGTCGGTGCGATCGGTGGCGGTGGCGGTGGCGGTGGCGGTGGCCGGTACGCTCACGCGTCGTGGCCGGGAGCGCCGGCCCCGCCGTGACGCCTCCCGCCCTGCCCGGCCTGCGCGCTCGGTCCATCCTGGCCAACTTTCTCGATCGCCTCGACCGCCCGCTTGAGCCCCGCCATCGTGCCGGGCAGCCCGCGCACCAGCTGCGGGCCGATCAGGCGCTGGAACAGCATCGCCAACGGGCCTCGGAAGCGGATCGTGTGCGTCACCCGGCAGCCGTCGGGCAGCGGCTCGATCAGGTGATCGAACACCATGCGGCACAACGGCAGGCGGCACTCGGCGCTGAACGAGCGCGCAGGCGTCACCTCGGTCAAGCGGATACGGGTCGTCGGCCCACCGACCGGCTTCAGGCGAGCCGTGGCGCCGACCTCGAACCGGCCGTGCAGTTCAGCCTCGCTCAGGTCCGGGTCCCAGCGCGGCCACCCAGGCGCATCGGCCCACAGCGCGAACACCGCCGCCGGCGTGGCCTGCACGTCGACGGTGCCGGATAACGGTTTCATGAAGGCATCGGTCGCATCGTGGGTCTGGCTCGCGGAGGTCGGGCGAATGATGCACCGCCTGCGTCCGACGTGCTGCCCAAGTGCTAGCTTGCGCGCCGATGTCAGCTGCTGCGCGGCATGCTGACGGTCGGACGGGTCGGGGCGCCGGCGGCGATCTCCAACGCCATCAACCCGATCGGTCTGACGCTGCTGACCGCCCTGCTCGCCCGTCATGGCCAGGATGCGGTGGCAGGCTTCGGCGCTGCCGGACGCCTGCAAAGCTTCGCGGTGGTGCCGCTGCTGGCGCTGTCCTCCTCGATCGGCCCGATCGCCGGACAGAATTGGGGGGGCAGGCCAGGCCGCGCGCGCTCGCCGGGCGCTGCACCTGTCGAGCCTGTTCTGCCTGGCCTACGGGCTTGGCGTGGCGTTGCTGCTGGTGCTGTTTCGCGCACCGATCGCGGCGCTGTTCACCGACGAGCCGGCCATCGCCGAGCAGATCGGGCTATACCTGTCGATCGCCGCGTGGGGCTTCGCAGGCTATGGCTGCCTGGTCACCGCCACCGGTGCGCTGAATGCGGTCGATCGGGCCGGGCTTGGCTTTCGCCTGAGCGTGGCGCGCGTGCTGCTGGTGATGGTGCCGTTCGCCTGGCTCGGCTCGCGCCTGGTCGGACCCGGCGCGGTCTACGGCGCGGATCTGGCTGCCAATGTCATCGGGGGCGGCGCCGCCTTCTGGTTCGCACGACGGGTGCTCGGCTACCGGAAAACCGAGGGTCCGACGTAACGTCGGAACAGCCAGTGCCCGGCCGACGCCTTTTCCATGGCCATGCCCACACCGATGCCGGCCTTGATCGTCACGCCCTCGACCTCCAGCCTGACCAGGCGCATCGACATGGTCTCGTACTCGGTACCGACGATGTCGCCGTAGGGAATCTGTACCGGTGGATGGAAGGCGTAGACCGGGAACGGAATTCGCCACAGGCGGATGTACAGGTGTTCCGGCCCGAACCGGAGCCTGGCCGGGTAGGCGTATCCGCTGAACCGGATAAACGTTCGCGAGCCCGCAACCCGCCCGAGTCCAGCCTCGGGCGGGAAACGCCCTCGTAGGCGTCGCCAGCCCGTCGCCCACGACAGGCAAAAGCCCAGGAACAGATACCCGACAAGGCCGAGCAACCAGGGCCGCAGCATCGCTACGACGTCAGCTTCCATCAATTCGCCTGCCGGTAAGCCGGACCATGTCCTGGTACCTGTAGTGAGACTCCCACTACGGACACACTACCGCCGAAACAGATCCCGCAGCCGCTCGATGAGGCTCTTGACGGGCCTTTCGATCGTTTCGGTGGTGGTCGTGTTCTGTGTCAAGGAACCTCCACCGCCGAAGCCCACGGAATATCCGTTGTAGACGGCTCCATCCTCACCGACGCCTCCTTCCGCGCCGATCGGACCAGCGTTGATGTCGTAGCCATTCGAATTCCCCTCGATGTCACCGGGCGTATAGCCCACGGTCACGCCAACGCCAGCCGTGGCTCCGGTGCCCTGGCTCGTCGTGGTGAAGAGCCCCGACTCGAGGCGCCAGCACGATCTGGTGGCGGCGATAGTGATGATCCTCGATCTCGAGCGGCCAGTCGGTACCCACCTCCTGCGCGACATTGAGAATGGCACTGGCCACGTGCGTGCCCTCACGATCCCGATGCGGTTGCAGGACCGCACCGTTTCGGTACTCGCGGATTCCGTACACCCAGGTTGGACGCAGGTAGTCGCCGATCCAGGCCTCCAGCACCGGTAGCAGCGCGGCGTGGACCTGTGTGCGCACGTCGGCGGGCAACTCGATCAGGACACTCGGCACGCGCCCGGTGTCCGATGCGATGAACGCGGGGATCGACTCATCGGCCGATCGATCCCGATGAGCCCGGTAGTGCGCGATCAGTGTTTCGTGCAAGGCGGTTGGCGTCCGCGTCTTCAAGAACCCATCACGCGTGAGCGGCGGGCGAAGCTCGGCCGGCTCCTTCGCGAACACCGTTCGCGGCGTCGCGCTTCGGAACCACTTTGTCAGGATCGCCTTGTAGCCGGCCTTCACCGGCATGCCGTGATGCAAGGTCGCCGGATTCTCGCGACCGAGCCGATCGCGATTGTTCCACGCCAGGGCGCTGCCGGCCTGCGGACGCACCTCGACATCGAGCTGCGGGAACCGGGTCGCTCCCCCCTCGCGCGTGTCGTTCAGGTACACCATGACCGTCCAGCTGCGCTGACCGCGCGCATCGACATTGGCCGCGAAGTCGTCGCTGTCCGGATCGAAGTAGTCGGTATGCGCCTTGAACTGCTGCCCGGCGTCGTACCACTGACCCTGCAACGGTTCCCCGAAACCGGGATCGATACCGATCCAGGCGCACAGCCGTCGGTCGATTTCGCGCACCACCGGGTCGTCCAGCTTGGCCATGTCACAGGTGCGGCTGGTCCGAAAGTCGGACCGACCCTCCTCGGTGGTCGTCGATGGACGAAGGTGCTCACGAATCAACGCGACCAAGTGGGCACACTCCGCCCCGTCCAGGAAGCCATCAACGCCGTACAGCTCGGCCCGCTCGGTGTGCAACGCGATGGCGGTGGGCAGGTACGGGCCCCGTTCGTCGCGCCCCGGCGAGCTCGCGACGGCTCGGTCAAGGCTGCGCTGCGCCTCCTCCTGCGCGAAGCCCTTCGAGACCATCTCGGCGACAAGTCCGTCGGGATCGCAGCCTCGGGCAAGGTTCGTCGACAACCATTCGTCCCACGTCGGTTCCATCGCTAGGGTTTCCCGGCGGTACGGTAAAGGGCGCCATGTCAAACAACCCGTCCGCCTCCGTGGCGGTGGGCGGGTACGGATCCTGGTGTCGTGCACCGGGGAGCTCGCCTGCGCGCAGCCATGCTCACGCCCGGCACACGTTCGCCACCACCGCGTCCGCCAGTCGCTGCTGCGCCGGCCGGCTGGCCCAGGCGATGTGCGGGGTCACGATCAGGTTGGGCACATCGGTTTGCAGCAGCGGGTGATCGGCCGGCGGTGGCTCGCGATCGAGTACATCGATCGCCGCACCCGCCAGTCGCCCCTCGCGCAACGCCGACACCAGCGCGGCATCATCGATCAACGGGCCGCGGGCGGTGTTGATCAGCCGTGCCCCGGGCTTCATGCGCGACAGGCTGTCGGCATCGATCATGGCGCGGGTGCCCGGCACCAACGGACAGTGCAGCGAGATAAGGTCGCAGTCGGCGTACAGCTGGTCCAAGGTGCATTCGTCGTCGCCCGACGGTGGGCGCCCGGATGCGCTGGCATAGCGCACCCGCAGGCCGAGCGCCGCGGCGCGCCACCCCACCGCTTCGCCGATCATGCCGCGGCCCACGATGCCGAGGGTCAACTCGCCCAGCTCGTCGATCGGCTGGCCGTGAACCGCGAACACCACCGACTCGCTCCAGCGACCGTCCACCGCGGCGCGGGCACTGTCCGCGCTGCCGCGCAGCAGTTGCATCACCATGGCGATGACGTGCTCGGCCACCGAGTCGGTGCTGTAGCCCTTGACGTTCAGCACCTGCACGCCGTGCCGCTCGGCCGCCTCGGCATCCACGCAGTCCACGCCGGTGGCAGCCACGCACACCCGCTTCAGATCGGGCAGCGCCGCGAGCGTGTCCGCGTTCAGCGCCACCTTGTTGGTGATGACCACCGACGACTCGGCACAGCGCTCGATCACCTGGTCCGCCCGGGTCGACGGGTAGGGCCGGTAGTCGATACCAGCCTTGTCGGGAAAGCTCAGCGGCACCGACATCGAGGCGGCGTCCAGGAACGGCACCCTCATGCCGGCGTCTCGACCGCATTGACATGTTCCCAGACCCGCGAGATCACCACCGAGCCTTCGCCGACCGCCGAGGCCACCCGCTTGACCGATCCGGCGCGCACGTCGCCGACCACGAAGATGCCCGGGTGCGATATCTCGTAGGGCGTCGCGCGGCCGATGGCCTGACCGCTCAGCACGAAACCCTTGTCATCCAGTTCGACGCAACCGGACAGCCAATCGGTGTTGGGCGCCGCGCCGACCATCACGAACACCGCCCGGGTGTCCATGCGCCGCACGTCGCCGCTTTGCCGATCGCGCACATCGATGGCCTCGAGGTGCTCCTCGCCGTGCAGCGCGGTCATCTCGGTCCGGTAGTGGATCGTGATGGACGGATCGGCCTCCAGGCGACTGGACAGGTAGTCGGACATGGATGCAGCCAGCGAGTCGCCGCGCACGAACAGGTGCACATGTCGTGCGGTGCGCGACAGGAACATCGCCGCCTGCCCGGCCGAGTTGCCCCCGCCGATCACGACCGCGTCGGTGTCGCGGCACCAGCGCGCCTCCACATCGGTGGCCGCGTAGTAGATGCCCACGCCCTCGAACGCCTCCAGCCGATCGATCGGCAGTCGCCGGTACTGCACGCCGGTGGCCACGATGACCGAGCGGGCACGCACCGTCCCGCCCTCCTCCAGCGTCACCGTGAGGATGCCGCCGGATTCCTTCAAGGAGGCAGCGCGGTGCGGCACCGCTAAGCGGGTGCCGAACTTCGTCGCCTGCACTTCGCCACGCCACACCAGATCCGCCCTCGAGATGCCGGTGGGGAACCCCATGTAGTTCTCGATGCGACTGGAGGTGCCCGCCTGTCCGCCGACCGCCAGATCCTCGATCACCAGGGCGGACAGGCCTTCGGCAGGGGCATAGACGCCGGCGGCGACCCCGGACGGACCGCCACCCACGATCAGCACGTCGTGGATGGCATCGCCGCAGACGTTCAGGTCGATGCCCATCAGCGCGGCGATCTTGGCAGGTGTCGGATCGGCCACGAACTGGCCGCGGCCGTAGATCACGGCCGGTTCGGTCGGCCCGATACCGCAAGCGTGGGCCACCTTTTCGGCCTCGTGCTCGCCCAGCGTCAGGCTCCTGACCGGAATGCGATTCTGGTTGGCGAAGGCGGCGATGCGCCGCACCTCGCGATCCACCTCCGCACCGACCAGCGTCAGGTTGGCATCGTTGCTCTCCAGCAGCCGCCGGCGCCGCGCGGCGAACACGCTCACGATCCGGTCGCTCATCTCGGGTATCTGACTCATCAGCCGCAGCATCGCTTGGCGCGGCACCTCGATCAGCCGGCTGGCAGCGACCGCGCGCGCACCCAGCATGTGCCGGCCACCGTTCAGGAACGAGATCTCCCCGACGTACTGCCCCGGGCCCAGCGTGGCACCGCCGTAACGCTCGCCGGTGACCGCGTTGACCGCCTCCAGCTCGCCCTCCTCCACGTACCAGAACAGCTCGATCGGGTCGCCCAGCGTGACCAGCGTGTCACCGGCGTCCAGCTGGCGGATGCGCCCGGCTTCCCGGATCGCCGCCACGTGCGACTCGTCCAGCGGCGTGCGGACCATCGTTCTCAGATCGGCGGCAAGGGATTCCATCGTGACGGGGCTCGGCGGTGGCCGGAACGGGATCGGACCGGTGCGCCCATGGTCGGCGACTGCCCCCGGCAGGGCAAGCAGCTCGTTCGTGCCACGGACCGGTCACGGCGGCCTGCTCGGCCAACCTCCCCGACTGCCCCGACTGCCCCGACTACACAGACCGGCTTGGGCGGCCTCAGCGGTCCTGGCGGTCCGACCCGACACCGCCCCCGAACCGCCCGTCGCGCACGAAGCTGGCCACCAGGTCGGCGCAGGTGCGCGAGAACAGCATGGTGGAATGCGAGTGTGGCACCGTGGCACGATCGGTGGCCTCGTCCTCCAGCGTTTCCGCAGCGGCGACCACCCCATCGTTGTGCTCGCCGGCCGGGTACAGCAGCCCGGTGAGTCCGGCGCGGCCCGAGCCGTTGATCACGCCCAGCGCTCGCCCGGAAGGCCAGGCCGGTGCCCCGCCCAGCAACCCGCTTTCCACACTGCGCCCCAGCAGCGGTCGCAGCCAGCGGTTGGCGTGCACCTGACGAGCGACCCCGCTGCCGCGTGCCGGCGAACCGAGCAGCACCACCTTGTCGATCGGCAGGCCGGGGTGCCGATCCAGCAGGTGCAGCGTGACGATGCCGCCCAGGCTGTGGGCGACGATGTGCACCCGCGCGGCGCTCAGCTCTTGCAGCGTGTCGGCCAGCGCATCGGCATTCTCGGCGGGGCTTGCGCGCAGGAAGTCGTAGGAGAGCGCCTGCGTGCGGAAGCCGCGCTGTGACAGATGCCGCGCCATGACCTGCATGACCGCGCCGTGCATCCAGATGCCGTGAATCAGCACGATCAGCTCGCGCGCACCGGCTGGTGGCGCGGTCGATCGTGATGGGCTCGGGTCCGGCATCGGGACGGTCGGTAGTGCGGCTCGCCGCCCAGCATAGCGATCCGGGCGGCGCGATCGAGGGGCTTGCTAAGATCGGGGCATGTCGAATCCCGCCCCCGACACCGGCCCGCGTGCCGCCACCTACGACGACCTGCTCGCGCTGCCCGAGAACCTGGTCGGCGAGATACTGAACGGCACGCTGCACACGCAGCCGCGTCCGGCGCCGCGGCATGCGGCCGCTTCGACGTCGCTGAGCGCGGTTTTGGGCGGGGAATTCGACGGCAGCTACAGCCGCGCGGGTGGTTGGCGCATTCTGTTCGAGCCCGAGCTCCACCTCGACGAGGACGTGCTAGTGCCCGACATCGCAGGCTGGCGGCTACCGCGTCTGGCCACCTTGCCCGATACCGCATGGATCGAGCTGGCACCCGACTGGGTCTGCGAGGTGCTGTCGCCCTCGACCGCCGGCCGCGACCGGGTGATCAAGCAGGCGATCTATGCGCGCGAAAACGTCGGCCACCTGTGGTTCGTCGACCCGCTGGCGCGCACCGTCGAGGTGTTCGCGCTGGACGGGCAACCTGGCGATGACGCCGCGGGCGGTCCGCGCCGCTGGACGCTGGTGACGGCGGTGGAGGCGGATGCCGAGGTCGCCCTGCCGCCGTTCGAGTCGCTGAGCTTTCCGCTGGCTCGTCTGTGGGCGTAGGTAGGGGGCCGAGCCCGGCTTGACGGGCCGCGCTTACCGGACATCGCTCGATCGCCGTTGCTTGACGAGCACCGCGCCCGGCCGCCCGTTCAGCCGGGCACGTAGGCCTCGATGGCTGCCCGGTTGGTCGGCGAGAACACCCGCTGCAGCGCATCGGCGCGCGACACCCAGGCGCTGTCGGTGTGCTCGGCCGGATCCAGCGTCACCGCAACGGGTTCCGGCAGCTCCAGCGTGAACACGTGCTCGCGGTTGGTGTCGATCTCGGGGGCGTAACGCGCCCGCCAGCGCGCGCTGATCGGAAAGTCGATGTGGTGGTGACGGTCCACCGGCACCGCCTCGATACCGGTCTCCTCGAACAGCTCGCGCCGAGCCGCATCGCTCGGCGTCTCGCCCGCCTCCAGGCTGCCGGTGACCGACTGCCAGAAGCCTGCCGGCTGCACCCGCGACATCAACAACACCTCGCCATCGGTGCTGTGCACCACCACCAGCACCGACACCGGCAGCTTGAAGTCCTCGCTCATCTAGACATCATGTAGTGACCTGTCCGCCTTCAACGCCGTGGATTATGTTGGAGGCGGAACCATCCACACAGAGCCATAATTGAAGGGGACAGGTCATGAACGAGTTTAGCAAGTACGTCGGTCTGGACGTCCACAAGGACACCATCGCGGTGTCGATTGCCGACGCGGGGCGCACCAAG